>BNJU01001855.1_pt1 | contig 87566 bp, 119 predicted proteins | sample 8539281 | NCBI WGS metagenome assembly BNJU01 (sample SAMD00202456, study PRJDB9452) | human saliva metagenome | isolation source: human saliva | place: Japan
AAAAGCTTGCCCATGGCCTTTTTAAAGGCGGCTTTTGATACGCCGAAGTCCTTTTTCACCTGCTCCGGATCCACTGGTCTTATCCGTATAGGGATATGCCCTCAAACTTCTCCTCAATCAGCCGTTCAATCTGCTCTCCCAGCTTCTCATAACGGGAAGCATTCATTTCCTCCTGGGTCAAATGCTTGGCATCCTCTTTTTTTCTTGGTATACATAGTCCCCTGCCAAACGCTCGGTCTTATCCACATAGAGGTAAATCTCCACCTCCATATCCTTTTTTAAGGCATAACGCATCTCTCTGTGGGGCACCAAAATATCCTTCTCCAGCCCGATATCCACAAAGGCGCCGATGGTATTTACATCGCTGACCCGCAGTCTTCCGATTTCTCCTACTTCAAGATAAGGTTTTTTGGTGGTGGCAATTAACCTGTCCTTGGAATCCTTATACAAAAATACGGAGACCTCATCCCCTATGGTCTTCCCTTTGGGAACCTGGCGGATGGGAAGAAGCACGCTGTCTCCTCCTTCCTCTCCCACAAAAACACCAAAATCCTTTTCCCTAAGAATCTTAAGCGTCTGGATTTTTCCTAATTTCAACATGGCAACATAACTCCTTATTCTGATTATAAAAGGCTACAACCGTTCTTCCCTCTTCTATAGCAACTCTTGGGAAAATGCTGTCCCCTAAAGTATAGGCCTTCACATATTCCGCCCGAATGGAATAAAATTCTCTCTTAGAATCGGCTTTTTCTTCTCCTTCGGTGAAAAGAATTGCCGGCTTTCCTGTACATTGGAAAATAACTTCCTCCGCCAAAGCAATGTACTTGGCGTTGTTCATGTGGTGGTTGGTATCCAGAAAATCCTGCACAACGGGAATGAGCTCTCCTCCTGATAGCTTTCCGGAAAAGCAATTTTTCTTTGCAGGGGAGGCAAATGTAACACATCCTCCCGTTCCTTAAAGGGCGCAATCAATTCCTCCGTAATCTTTCCGGGACGTCCCTTCTCCAAATCAAAGCTGAACCACTCGCTGTCTGCTTTCACATAGAACTCTCTTGCTTCATTTTGAATCCAGAAATTCCTATAGGCGAAAAATCCCCCGAAATTGTGGGGAGACGTCCCTGATGGAAAGCTTCTCATAGAGCTTAGGTAGGGCATATAGCTCAATATTCCAAGCGCTCAAGAGCCATGCTCTATGCTTTTTCTGTAAAACTTCAATGGACATTCCCACATCATGAGAATGAAAGGTGGAACAATCCTGCAAAAGATTCACCACGGAAAACAGGCTCATTTCCCCCTTCTCCGTTACCTCGGAATAACGAACTCTCTCTTGAATCTCATACATCCTTTGCCACCCTTTCTTGATTTTCCCTTAAAACCTACTCTATCTCATTGAATCCGGAATCCCGTTCCGCACTATTTTATTACACAGCTCCGAAAATACCTTTTTCCTTCTGTTTTTATAGCTCCCCTCCGAATTCTTTTCTGCCCTATTCTACTCTATTTTTTTTATTCTGCATACCGTTTCTATCTTTCCTACAAAAAAAGAAGAGGTTTCCCTCTTCTTCCCGTATTCTTAAACGGACTCTGCGTATCCTGCCAACTTGGATGTGCAATGAGGACAACGAGTTGCCGCAATAGGAATCATAGTCTTGCAGTACTCACACTCTTTCTCTGTAGGTGCTGCTTCCGGCTCAGCCTTCTTTAACTTGTTCATCTGCTTAACGAAGACAAATACCACAAAAGCCATAATCAGGAAATTGATTACCGCAGTGATGAAGGAACCGTATGCCAATACCGCACCCTGCTCAACGGCCTCAGTGTAAACCTTGGTGGTCTGTCCTGCTAAAGGAATGAACATGTTTTCAAAGTCAATCTTTCCTGTAATCAAGGAAATCAATGGCATAATCAGGTCAGATACCAGCTTGTTCACCAATGCGGTAAAAGCAGCACCGATAATCATGCCGACTGCCAAATCAATCATGTTTCCCTTTAAAGCAAATTCCTTAAACTCTTTTAAAAAACCCTTCATTTGTCTCTCCTTAAAATATAGAATCTCCCTTTTAGAACTTTACTCTATCCGTCCTAAAATCCTTCGCTACTCTAGTATAGAAGAGAGCTTTTTGGCAAGTTCTATTTTTCCGAAAATGACAATGTTTATTGTTTTTTTATTTTTATTCACTTATTAAGTCATTGCTTTTTGCCGAGTTAATACTCATTTTTTTCTTCTTTTTGAGAAGAACCACTGCCGAAAATCTCCTAGTTCTGTTTCCTATTTAGTTCCAAAAAAACACCAGGACCAGGAGAGGAACTTTAATAAAAGATACAAAAAGAAAAGATTCAAAATCAGTCTCAACGGATTTAAACCGGTAGAGAAAAAAGGAGAAAAATTCAAGCTTCCCTGTTTTTGTATATAAAGATAGGTATAGGGAAAACCAATCCCTATTTGATTTCCCTTATCAGAAAAAGGCATAAAATAAGAGAGCAAGATTTCCAAGAAAAAAAGCCAGACTCAAAGTGCTCTTAACACTTCTGTACAGCCATGGCTTTTGATTTTCTGTATTCATATTTTCCCCTCCCAATCCTCTAAAACGAGATATCCCACGCTTTGCAAGGGATACTTGTTATGAATTATAAATAAGCTATTTTAACTATAGAATTGGAAGGAGATTTCGTCAAATGCTATTCCTCTTACATTTTTTTCTTTGCATTTTTTTAGTAATTTTATTCATTCCCAATCTTGCTGTTGTATAGGATCTAAATAATCTTTTTTCCGGCCTGATAAACGGCCTTCTGTTTTAAGTCCTTATCCACAATCAGATAATCCGCCTGCTTTCCTACCGTAATGCTGCCGTAGTCCTTCTCAATCCCCAAGGAACGGGCAGGGTTTAAGCTTGCGGCTGTAATGGCCCTTTCTCAGAGGTATCTTCATTTCCTTTACCGCAGTGCAAAGGCAGTCATAAACATTGGACACGGAGCCTGCCAATGCTCCGTTGGATGTCAGGGTACAGTGCTTTCCCTTCTTCTCCACTTCCTGCCCTCCAAGGTCATAAAGGCCGTCCGGCATTCCGGTGGAGCGAAGGCTGTCACTGATAAGAATGACTCTATCCTCCCCAAAGCCTCAAAAGCCAAACGCACCATGGCAGGATGCACATGAATGCCATCCGTAATCAGCTCAGCAAAATACTTCCTTTTCCTCAATGGTTGCTCCCACTACTCCCGGATTTCTGTGGTCCAGACCGGTCATGGCATTGAAAAAGGTGTACCGCATGGCTGGCTCCTGCCTGGTAGGCCTTCAAGGCCGTGGGGAAATCTGCATTGGTATGGGCAAGAGAAATCTTCACCTTCCCCCGCATTTTCGGAATAAAACGCTGGAAATCAGGATTCTCCTCCGGCGCCAAGCCCATATATTTTACCAGTCCTCCGGAGCAATGTAAGAAGCGCTCCACAAGCTTTTCATCCCACTTTTAAAATGTAATTGGGATTCTGAGCGCCCCTTCTTCACCGGGCTGATAAAGGGCCTTCCATATTGATACCAAGAGTCTTGCTTCTCCCGATTTTTAAGCCTTCCTCATGGTATTCCTTCGCTAAAGAAAGCACCTTTTTCCAAATCTTCCACAGCCAAGGTCAGGGTTGCCGGACAAATGACGGTAATGCCGTGCTCCGCCTCATACTTTGCTCAAAAGTCTGCATGGCCTTTCTGGTACCGTCACAAAAATCCTCTCCCAAACAGCCATGAAAATGAATGTCAATCATTCCCGGCAGGAGAAAGTCCTCCGGACAGGAAAAATGCTTCCTCTTCGAAAGCTCCCTCTCTTTGTGAATCGCAGAAAAAGCGCCCGTCCTTCACTTCCACGGAGGCTAAAGTAAACTTTTTTTCTTCTGTAAAGATACAATATTTTTTTCCATCTTTAATCCTTCCCAATACATCCTTTCCCCTAAAGGAAGCTTGCTTGGTTTTTCCTTTTAAAATATAGACTCTCAACGGATTGTCTTTAGGATAAAATGCGAAGACTCTAACTCCTTTTTAGTCTTTAGCTTTTTGTCTATTTTTGAAAATGCACATAAGCCCCCAGCAGTCCTGCTCTGTTTCCAAGGCTGGCCGCCAGCAAGCAGGTATTCTCCGCCACAATAGGCACCAAATGCTCCTGTAAATGTCCCCAAATCTTAGGAAGCAGGATATCCTTCTGCTCCATAATACCTCCCCCAAGCACAATACATTCCGGGTTAAAAGCATAACACAGATTGCTTAGTCCTATGGACAGAGCATCACAAAGCCTATCCAACTCTTCCAGACAGATTTTATCTTCCTTTGCCACTTCCTCAAATATCCGTTTTCCGTTCCAAAGTTCTTCCGGCTCTCCCTTTCTGCTTGCTACTCTCTTCACCAAAGCAGAGGTGGAGGCCATACGCTGGAACATTCCACCGGGAATCTGCATATAGCCGATTTCCATAGCGGAATGGGAAGTGCCATGGTAGACCTCTCCGTTTAAGATAAAGCTGCCGCCGATACCGGTGCCTATGGTAAGACAAAGCATAGAACTAGTCCCTTTTCCGCTACCAAAGGAATATTCTCCAAGTCCTGCGCACTTTACATCATTTTCCACTTCGCAGGGAATGGAAAATCTGCGTTCTATCTCTTCCTTCCACTTGCATCCCTTGTACTCCGGAATCTGGGGGCCTGCATGAATAATCTCTCCCTTTATCTCATCCACCATTCCTGCGGTGGAGATACAGATACCGGATAGAGGAGCTTCTGTGTTGCACTTCTCTTTTAAATCTTCTAAAACTCTACGGATTTCTCCCTTAACATTTTCCAGAATAAAGGAACCGCCTCTTTGGGCCTCGGTGTCCTTTTCATAAGTAGAAAGGATTTCTCCCTTTTCTCCCAAAAGGGCATATTTTGTTTTGGTACCTCCGATGTCCAGGGCAAAATATCGCTTTTCCATACCGCTACCTACTTTCCTTCTTCTGAAAAATAATCGGGAATCCACTGTGCCAGATGCTCCGCCAAAGCCTTATGGGCTTCAGGGCTCAAATGCATATAGTCGTAGGGGTAATTTTCCACTCCCGGAATATCCTGTGCCGAAAGGTAGGCACAGCCGGTACGCTTTGCCACTTCCTCATACAGAGGAATAATGGCCTTGGACTTTTCACAGCAGTCTTTTCCCATTTCATTCCCTACGATAGTATCCTTATATTCCGGATCAATGGGATAGGGAGCAATGATCAGGATTTTCGGCTTTTCTTCTGTAAAGGCTTCCTGCACGAATTGGGCTTTTCGGATTAAACGCTCCAGCCCTCTGGAAATATTTTCCGCAGTAGCGGAAAAACGCTCCTTTACATCATTGGTTCCCAGCATGATAATCAAAAGGGAAACCGGCTCATGGGTAAGAAGGATGGGACGAATCATGCTGACCCCGGAAAGCCCCTCGTACAAGGGATCTTCAAAAACAGTGGTACGGCCTGATAAGCCTTCCTCCCGCACCAGATACTCCTCCCCTAATAATTCCTGTAAAACCATGGGCCAACGCACATGCTCGCTGAAACGCTTTCCGTTTTTGTTATTGTAACCGTGGGTATTGGAATCTCCAAAACATACAATGGTCTTTGCCCCAGCCATATTTCCTCCTTTAATTGCTTTCCTTTCAAGCTGTTTATCTATAGCTGCTCCCGGGGGGAATGTCCCCTAAAAGCACTTTTAGCCTGCTCTATAAAGTTTCCAAGAAACCCTACAAAGCAGGCAAATCTTTTATACGAAGCGCGCTACTGTCTCATCGATGACCTTGGCAGTCTTCTTTGCAATCTCCAAATCCGCCTCTGTTGAAGGACTTAACGGACTTCTTACAGAGCCCACATTTAAGCCCTTGCGAAGCTTCAGCACTTCCTTAATCATGGCATACATATTGCCGTGACCACTACAAAGTAAAGTGATTATTTCATTTACCGCAAACTGAATCTTTCTCGCTTCTTCCATACGGTTTTCCTTGAGAAGAGCATTCATCTTTAAGAAAAGCTCCGGCATGGCCCCATAGGTTCCACCGATTCCGCCGCAGGCTCCCATAGTTCTTCCTCCGATAAACTGCTCATCCGGACCGTTGAAAACCACGAAATCCTCTCCACCCCAGGCCTTGTAATTCTGAATATCCTGAACAGGCATGGAGGAGTTCTTTACTCCGATCACTCTGGGATTCTTCTTCATTTCCATGAACAATTCCTTGCTAAGGCTTACGCCGGCAAGCTGGGGAATATTGTAAATGATGAAGTCGGTGTTGGGTGCTGCTGCACTGATGGTATTCCAGTACTCCGCAATGCTGTAGCTTGGCAGACGGAAGTAAATGGGAGGAATCGCCGCAATGGCATCCACGCCCAAGCTTTCCGCATGCTTCGCCAGCTCCACAGAATCCTTGGTGTTGTTGCAAGCCACATGGGCAATGATGCGAAGCTTTCCCTTGGCTTCCGCCATCACCGCTTCCAAAATCTGCTTTCTATCCTCTACGGAAAGGTAAATACACTCTCCGGAAGAGCCGTTTACATATAAGCCCTGCACACCGGCTTCAATAAAATAACGAACTAAGGCCTTGGTTCTTTCTACAGACACCTCTCCATTATCCTCATAGCAGGCATAAAAGGCCGGTAAAATTCCTTGAAATTTCTCTACATTCATCATTTTTCTCCTTTAAATACATTTTTTTATCCCTTAACGGCTCCCATGGCAATACCCTGGGTAAAAATATCTTTGGAACATTAAGAATACGATTAAAATCGGGATTGCCGCCACCGCAGCTCCTGCCATGATGATACCGAAGTCTGTGGCATTTTCCGCCTGTAACTTGGCGATTCCCAAAGAAATGGTTAAGTTCTCTGTACTGCTTAACATAATCAACTGCATGAAGTAGTCGTTCCAGCTGTTGATAAAAGTAAAGATTGCCAAGGCGCCGATTCCCGGTTTAATCATGGGAAGCACAATCTGGCTAAAGATTCTGGCTTCAGAGGCTCCGTCAATGCGGGAGGCTTCCAGCATTTCCCCAGGCACGCCTTCAGAGAATTGTTTCATTAGGAACACGCCGAAGGGCCATCCCACGGTGGGGAAGATGACTGCCAAAAGGCTGTTGTAAAGCTTCAAAAAGGACATTTCCCGAATCAAAGGAATCAAAATAACCTGCTTGGGAAGAGCCATAGCACATACAATCAGGGTGAACAAAAGAGTTCTTCCTCTAAAACGCTTTTTCGCCAAGGCGTAGCCTGCCATGGAAGCGGTTACACAGGTTAAAATCATGGCGGATAAGGACATGAACACCGTGTTTAAAAGCCAACGTACCGCTCCCGGCACCTTCGGGCCTGTCATCAGCACAATATCCTTCCCTGTTCCGGAGAAGGCTCCGCTAAAGGGTATACTCAGGGTAAAAAGGGCGGTGGGCTGACGGGAAAAGAGCTTTTGGTAATTCAATAGTACCCACTCTTTTGGAAACCAGTCCGGGCTTGTGCCGTTGATGGACTGGGCGGTTTTAAAAGATCCTGTAATTATCCAGTATAAGGGAAAAAGAAAGAAAAAGCCAGGAGAATTAGCAGGAACAGGCTAAGTAAGCTATAAAGATTTTTTTGTCTTATGCATAAATTCCTCCTATTTTTCTTTTGCCAACTGGAACTGTAATGCAGAGAGTAAGGCAATGATAATCGCCAAAATCACACCCATAGCATTGCCGTAGCCGTAACGATAAAGCTTAAAGGCTGTGTAATAGATATAATACATTACCGTATCCGTACTGTGGTTCGGTCCACCGGAGGTCAAGAGCTGAATCAGGGCAAAGCACTGGAAGCTGTTGATGGTGGTAATGACCAAAATGTAAAGGGTGGTAGGCATAATCTGTGGCCATTTAATCTTCCAGAAAAAGCTGAAGATCGGTGGCACCGTCTACGGAAGCCGCCTCTACCAGGGAGTCATCCACATTTCCAAGGGCAGAAACATAGAGAACAATAGGCTGTCCCACGGAGGTGGTAAATAAAATCAGAATAATACAGGGCAGGGCAAAACGGGCATCTCCCAGCCAGTTGATATTCTTCTCCAACACGCCGGTATGGGTTCCCACATAGTTGAATAAGCCATAGTAATTATGGAACATCCATTTCCATACCACGGTAACTGCTACGGAACCTGTTACTACAGGTAGATAGAAGATACAGCGGAAGGCGGAAAGTACCGGTCCCTTCATCTTATAAATGGCGGATGCCACCCATAAGGAAAAAATCGCTACCGTTGGAACAGATACCAAAACGATGATTAAGGTATTTTTCAGTGCTTTTTTTGGAAAATGCTGTCTCCGAAAAAGCTCTGTATAGTTTTTTTCAAACCGATAAACTGGTCTGCCACATTTTTTTCCCATGGTGGCATCAAAGAAACTAGTATAGACGCACAAAAATCATGGGAAAAAAATCACGAAGCCCAGGAAGAACACAAGGCTTGGCAATAAAAACAAATAGGCAGAGCGAGTTTCTCTTTGGGCTAATATTTTGCTTCGATTGCTTTGTACGTAGTCCATTTTCTCTCCTCTTCCTCTTGGATAGAATCCGTTAATCCTGTAATCCATTGCGAAAGGATTTTTTTCTGCTTTCCCCAAGAGTTTCATTAAAAAGCTCCGGAGGCTTCCCGTCAAAGGGTGAGCCTTCCGGAGCCTATTCTTCTTCACAAATGTTTCGAATGATTCTCAAATATATTCTAAAAACATTTTTTATAAGCTTGCATGCTGGATAGCGCTACAAATTTATGCCTTTTATGCCTTTGCCGCTGCGTTTGCATTGGTCTGGAAAGTAGTTAATTCTGTTTTAACGTCTCCTCCCTGACCGATTCTCTGAAGCATGTTCCACCACTCAGTTCTGGCAGTTGCCCAGCCCGGAGTTACCTGATAGTAGTCTCCGAAGGAAGGCATGAACTTCTCTGTGAAGAGCTTCATGGTCTCCGCATTCTCCGTTCCCTCATAAACATCTGTTAAATCCTTGTGTACAGGGAAGAATCCTGTAGTCTGTACGGAAAGCTTAGCCTGCTCTGCATCGTTCGCCATGAAACGGATAAATGCCTTTGCAGCCTTCACCTTGTTCTCATCGCCGTTATCGAAGATTCCGAAGCCCCAGATTCCTCCGCAAAGCTCTGCCTTTCCGTCCTTTGCAGGGAAAAGCATAGGAATGATTTCATCGCCGTTGACGGTCTTGCCTGCTTCGCCGTTGTCCTTGTTGTTCTGCTGAGCAGAGTTCCAGCAAAGAGACATTGCCAAGGTTCCGTTTCTGAAAAGGGTAATCTCATCTCCTCCAACCAAAGCCGGGTCGAAGTTGATTCCCTCTGCCTTCTTCAGCTCTTCTAAAGCCTGTGCATTCTCGGAAGAATCCACAGCATACTCCGTATGCTCCTTGTTTGTAAACTTTCCGCCGTACAGGTTGTTTACCAAAGCTCTGGTTCCCTGGTCTCCCCCCTGGCCGCCGCAGTAAACTGCTGCAACATTTTCCTGTCCCTTATCATGCAAAGCCTTCACAGCCTTGAAGAAATTCTCTGTAGTCCAGGTGTGGTTATCTAAGTCCAGATACTGTAATGCATCTGCATTCTCGAAAGCAGTCTTGTTGATAGCCATGCAGTGTGCAATCATAGCCAGGGGATACTCATAATACTTTCCTTCGGAGGACTTACAAGCCTCCACTACGTTGGGATAGATATCCTTTGCCGCATCATCTTCAAAGAGATCCGCCAAATCTACCATCAATCCCTTTGCACCCCAGTTTGCTACCAAACGCTCCGGTCCTTCCATAATCAGGTCGGGTGCCGCATTTCCTTCGATGGCGGTATTTACCTGGTCGTCACCGCTCTGGTAGTCCAAATACTCTACGGTAACATGGATATCCGGATACTTAGCGTTAAAATTCTGCAGTAAGCTGTCCACGGAAGCGCTGTCGCCCCATTTTCCGATAGGATAGGTGTAAAGCTTTAAATCAGCCTTTAACGCCTCATCCTCGGAAGCTCCCTCGGCCTTCTCGGAAGCGGCCTCACTTGCCTTTCCGGATTCCGCCTTTTTCTCCGTCTCTGTCGTAGCCTTTGGTCCGCAAGCTGCCAAGCTACTTGCCAGAAGCAGCGACGCTGCTCCCCATGCTAAGATTCTTTTCTTCATTGTTTCTCCTCCCATTCTTTGAGTGCCTCCACAAAGGGTACCGCAATCAGCTGCGGCCTTGTGATAATTGATCCAACAACCACCGCATAGGCTCCAAGCTCCATAACTCGCTTTGCCTTTGCCGGAGTGTTGATGTTGCCTTCAGCAATGACCGGGTGCTTTACGCTCTCAATCATTTTCCGAAGAATCAGGAAATCGTCTGCCTCAATCCGATCTCCCTTAGACTGCTCTGTATACCCCACCATAGTGGAGCCAATAAAGTCAAATCCCAGGCGATCCGCTTCTATGGCTTCTTCCACTGTGGAACAATCCGCCATAAATGCCTGATCCTTGTATTTGGCCTTTATTTCCCGGAAAAATTCTGCCAGACTCTTCCCGCCCGGCCTTTTGGAAATGGTGGCATCAATCGCAATAATATCCACCCCAACTTCCATAAGTTCATCCACCTCTTTCATGGTGGGAGTAATATATACCTTCGAATCCTCGTAATCTCTCTTGACGATACCGATAATGGGAAGCTCCACTTCCTTCTGAATCTCCGCAATGTCTTCTTTGGTGTTGGCCCGGATGCCTCCTGCCCCTGCCATCTTTGCCGCTCTGGCCATCCTTCCCATGATGAAGGAGGAATGTAACGGCTCCTCCGGCAGTGCCTGACAAGATACAATGAGTTTACCCTTCAATCCCTTGATTCTCTCTGTCATGGAACACTCCTTTTTTTCTGAAAAAAATTTTTTATTCGTTCTTAATGAAAAGTTATTTTTATTCGTTCTTAATGAAAAGTTATTTTTTTCTTCTTGCCCTTTCTTAAGTATAGTTTTAGATTTTTCAATTTCAACAAGAAAAAAACTTGGCTTTCCTATAAAATTCTTTCAATAAAAGCATTTATCTCCTGAAAGCCTGCCGCAGTACTTCCTTGAATCATCTCCTTCTGTCCTCCTCCCCGGAAAGACAGTTTTTTTCTCCCAGTAGCTTTCCAAAGACTCGCATATCCTCTTCTCTGCTTCCTGCCACCACGGAAAAAGCCTTCTTCCTTTTTTTCCAAGGCAAATGAGGGAAAGGGGAAGAGAGCGTCGCAGTCTGTCACAGATTTTTTTGCAGGTCCTTCATCCCAAGATCGGAAAGATAGAGGAAGAGGTATTGATTCTTTCCGTAGTAGGAAAAAGCAGCTATCCTTTAGAGGACTCCCTAGAAATAACGTTTTTGGCCGGCCTTTCCGCCACTTCCCGGGCTACCTCAGTTCTTTCCGGCCTTTCCACTTCCCGGGCTTCCTCAGTTCTTTCCGGCCTTTCCGGCTTTTCTCCGTCCTCTATTCCTTTCCGTTTCTCTTCCAGCTCCTTCAAAATCTTCTCTTCCAAAAGGCTAATCCCCGCCTCTAAAATTCCTCTTTTTTTCTTCTTCCTTTTCAAAGATTTTTCTCCTGCAAGCTCCGGAAGGCCTCCGGAATCTCTGTCCAAGGTCGGCTAAGACTTTGGGCGAAGCCGGATAAGAGCTTTAGCTTTTTTTCCAAAGCAAGAAAAGCCAGCTCTCCCGCCAGCATGGTTAAACGACAGCCCTTCCTATGCTTTTCATAGGAAAGAATGGTAAATACCCCAATCTCTCCGGTGAAGCTTAGATGGGTTCCGCAACAGGCGCAGGAATCCACCTCGGGAATTTCGATAATACGAATATCTCCCTCCAAAGCCTTCTTTTGTCGAAAAGAAATACTGCCATCCTTTCTTTCCAAACTCGTATCTTCTTCCCCTTCCAGATAAATTTCTCTTATGGGAAGATTTTGTCGTATAACGGCATTCACACCCTGCTCCAGCTCCTCCAATTCCTTCTCGCTGAATTCTCCGTCAAAGTCTACGGTCATGTGAGGATTTTCCCCGAAACATTCCATGTGAAAACCGCTGTTTTTATAGGGAAAATGCTGAGTCACAAGACCTGAAAAAATATGCTCTGCACTGTGGTTTTTCCGACTGCCATCTTCGAAAGTCTACGTCAAACTTACAAAGGACTTTTGCTCCCTCAGGAAAATCCGCTTCTGTATACTGCCAAAGCTCTCCATCTTTTTCCTCCACAAAGAGAAGCTCTGCTCCTGCAATGCTTCCTCTGTCACAGGGCTGTCCGCCTCCCTCCGGATAGAAGAAGGATTCCGACAGTCTATAGCAAAAAAGGGAAGAATAGCTTCCTCCCCATTTTTTTACAAACTCTTCTATTTCCTTTTCGGTTAGCTCCCGCTTTTCCAATACAATCAGCTCTTTTTCCGCCTCTTCCCCGCTGTTTCCTCTTTGATAATATAAGGCTTCTTTAATCATATTTTTCCTCGTTACTCGTCCTAAGAATAGCTATTTATTACTGCTCTTTGTTACTGTTGAAAGCAAAAACTTCGATACTTTCCTTTATACTTTTTAAAGTACAGACTTCGATACTTTCCCTTTTGCTTCTTAAATCATCCCAAGGTCCTTTAGCGTAAGGTAGATACCGTCCTCCCAAATGGGTTTTGCCACAATATCCGCCTTTTCCTTGATATAGGGAATAGCGTTTCCTACCGCAACGCCAACATTTGCCCAAAGAAGCATTTCCTCATCATTAAAGCTATCCCCGAAGGCAACGGTCTTTTCTCCGGGAATCTTGTAAACCTCAGCGATTTTCTCTAAGCCCATGGCCTTGCTATAGCCCTTTTCCAAAAGGTCAGCCCCGGTGTCTCTGCTAAAGGGGAAGACATTTAACTCCGGAAAATTCTTTCTAAGAGCCTCTGCCCCCTCTACTCCACCGCAATAGCAAAGGGCAGAAACCTCCTCTTTTAAGAGTTCCTCCACCGGAACGAAATTCCTGTCACTTTCCTGCACAAAATTCAGGTCGTACTGTATCACCTGTTCCTCTTCCGTGAAATAATCCCTATCCTCTATGGCGGTTCCCAGAGCAATATGATGCTCCTTTCCGAAGCGAATCAATCGTTCCAGCAAATCTTTGGACATGACGCTATGCATCAAAACTTCTTGCTTCTCCAAAGGGATCCAAAAGCACTTTGGTACCGTTCATCTGCACCAAAGCATGGGGAGCGATTTCTTTCAAATAATCGAAGGAATAGCGATCATACATATTTCTGCCGGAAGCCAGCACCACAAGATAGCCATTTTCCTTCAGGAGCTTAATGGCTTCCAAGCTGGAGGGGGTAATGGCCCCCTTATTATGGTCTAATAGGGTATGGTCTAGGTCAAAGGCCACTAAACCTTTCTTTTTTTCAATATCCTTAGCGCAGTTTGTTTCTTCTCTCATCTATCCCCGTCTTCTCTATCCTTATATTCTACTTTATACCTTACGGCTCAAACTGCTATAGCTTCAGACTGAAGAAATATACAACAGAGCTCTTTAGATTCTATTACTTTCCTCGCAGAAGGCACGAATCTTCTCCGCCATTTCCTTGGTGAAATCTTCCTTTTGAAATCTATAGCTCCAGTTACAGCCCAAAACGGAGGGCTTATTCACTCTGGCTTCCTTCCCCTTGTGACAATAATCCTGATAGGGGATAATCGCAGTATTGGACTTGGCATTTAAAGTCAGTTTAATAAAAAAGTCCACATAATCCATAGCCAGAAGCTCTTCCACAGTCTTTTCCCACATAGTCCGCCGCCATCTGCCTATCCCCATCCTCAACTTCCAGGAACCAGTCCTTTAAGACCTGATTATCATGGGTTCCAGTATAGCAAACCGTATTTTTCCGTCCAGGTATTGGGACGATAGTCTCCGCTTTCTCTGGAGTCAAAGGCAAATTCTAAAAGTTTCATCCCTGGGGAAACCGCTGTCTTCCACCAGTTTTTTTACAGACTCTGTGACATAGCCCAAGTCTTCCGCAATCACCGCCTGCTCTCCCAAAGCTTCTCTTAAAGCATGGAACAAGTCCATTCCCGGACCCTTCTCCCAGTGGCCCCTTTTCGCATTTTCATCCCCGTAAGGAATAGAATAATACTCATCAAATCCCCGGAAATGGTCAACTCTTACCACATCATAAAGAGTAAAGCAGTGCTTCATTCTGGAAATCCACCAGGCATAGCCTGTTTCCTTATGCTTCTCCCAGTCGTAGAGAGGATTTCCCCAAAGCTGTCCATTTTCCGCAAAGGCATCGGGAGGGCACCCTGCCACCGCCTTCGGTCTTCCCCCTTCCAGTTGGAACAGGGAGGGGTTGTCCAGCACATCAGAGGAATCCAGAGAAACATAGATGGGAATATCGCCAATCAGCTGAATCCCAAGGCTATTCACATAGGCCTTCAAGCTTAGCCACTGCTTTTGGAAAAAGTACTGGCAGGCTTCATGAAACTCCTTCGGATAGGGAAGCTTTCCTTCCATAAAACGGGCATAGGAAGAAAGCCAGAAGGAATTCTTCTCGCAAAATTCCTGAAAAGCCTTCTTTTCTTCCTGCCCTGCTGCTGTCTCCAGCTTTTCGAAAAAACGATCCATAGCTTTCTTTAGGATAGGATAACGCTTTTCGTAAAGCATACCGTAGTCAATTTGGCTTTCGGAGGCATTGTCAAGCGCAGCACAATCCGCTTCGGAAAGATAGCCCTCCTCCTGTAACTGCTCCAAGTCAATAAAATAGGGGTTTCCGGCAAAGGTGGAGAAGCTTTGGTAGGGGGAATCTCCATAGCCCGTTGGCCCTAAGGGAAGAATCTGCCAATAGCTCTGACCTGCCTCTTTTAAAAAGTCTGCAAAGGCTCTGGCCTCCTTGGAAAAAGAACCGATACCGTATTTTCCCGGCAAGGAAAATATAGGCATCAAAAGTCCCGCTCTTCTTCTGTCTAAAATTTTCTTCTCCATCCTACTCTCCTATTCTCATTAAATTGAATATCTTGCTTTCCGTTTTTTCTACGATTTAAAATATTTTTCCTCGCCGAAAAAAGCTTTACGCTATGATTATCTCTTATTCAAAATCGTCATTTTTCGCAATTGTATCACAGTAAATGCAACGATACTGTCTTTTTTTGTCCCTGAATCCGCTTAAAGATATGAGGCAGCTCCTGCTCTGTAGAGGTAATGCAACGAGGGTTCTTACAATGTAATACATTCTTTAAGGTATCGGGTAAAGACAGAGTCGCCTTGTTCACCCGCTTTCCGTCCTGAATGTAGTTTACGGTAATGCCCGGTCCGATATAGCCTAAGACATTTAAGTCCAGGTCAATATTTTCCGCAATCTTTACAATATCCTTCTGGCCCATTTTTTTGAGAATGGCAGTTTTTGAATCAAAAGCCACCGGGCTCTTTACACTGTCCAGCCCCAGATATTTGTATACCAGCATACTTTTTCCGGCCTTAATATGATCCAGTACAATTCCGTTTTCGATTCCGTCAATCTTCATCTTTTATCCTTTCTCTATATTCAAGAAACTTAATTTTCATCCCTTATAAGGCATTTAAACCATTTCCAATGCTTTTTCTTAAAGCTCTCTTTTCAAGCTATCTTTTTTAAGCTATCTTTTAGGCTTCCATTTTTTTACTGATCCAATCCTAACAGATACAAAATCAAAGCCATACGCATCTGCTTTCCGCAGAGAGTCTGGTAGAAGTACTTGGCTCTTTCGTCCTGATCAATCGCCACGGAAATCTCATTTACGCGGGGAAGGGGGTGAAGAATTGCCATATCCTTCTTGGCATTTTCCAGCTTCTCCTTGGTCAGGATGTAAATGTCTTTCAAACGAAGATAATCTTCCTCGTTAAAGAAACGCTCCTTCTGCACTCTGGTCATGTAAAGAATATCCAGTTCAGGAATAGAGCCCTCTAAGTCGGTGGTTTGGATAAATTCCGCTCCTTCTTCCTTCAGCTTTTCAATTTCGTACTCCGGAAGCTGTAGCTCCTCCGGAGAAATCAGAATATAGCGGTTGTTGGGGTAACGGAGCATCGCATCAATCAGGGAATGCACGGTACGACCGAACTTTAAGTCTCCGCAAAGACCGATGGTTAAGCCGGAAAGCTCTCCTCTGCATCTCCGAATGGTTAAAAGGTCAGCCAAGGTCTGGGTTGGGTGAAAATGTCCGCCGTCTCCCGCATTGATAAAGGGTACGGAGGTATGGCTTGCCGCCACCACCGGTGCTCCCTCCTTGGGATGTCGCATGGTAATAATGTCCGCATAGTTGGAGACGGTCTCAATGGTATCTGCTACACTTTCTCCCTTAGCCGCAGAGGAACTGCTGGCTCCGGCAAAGCCCAGAACGGATCCGCCCAATTCCAGCATAGCCGCCTCAAAGGAAAGTCTGGTTCTTGTGGAAGGTTCGAAGAAGAAGTCGCCAGCTTCTTATGCTTACATCTTTCCCAGTACTCTTCTTTATTTTTCTCAATCCGGTCCGCCAGATCCATCAAATGGTCCAGCTCTTCAACGCTCAAATCCAAGATGTTAATGATACTACGATTTTCCTTTGCCATTTTCTTTCCTTTCCTATTTTTGCCTACAAACCATTGCGAAATCAGCTTTTCATCCTATTTCTCCCGGAACATTTTCTTCAAGGAAAATTTCCTACAGAAAAACTTTATGCCTCTCTCCAGGACTCATCGGAGGGGTTGTCTCTGAAGCGAAGCAGCTTTTCCTGTTCCTCCTTTTCGATATAGCCCTGTTCCACCGCTACCGGAAGAAGGGCGTCCAGATCGCAAAGGGAGTGGTTTACCACCTTGGCCTCTGCCAGTCTGTCCTTTCCCTTCTGCATGCCATAGGTGAAAATGCTGACAATGCCCAGAACCTCAGCTCCATTTTCCTGTAAAACCTTTACGCAGTCCAGAACAGAGCCTCCGGTGGAAATCAAATCCTCCACAACGACCACCTTATCTCCCTTACTAAGCTTTCCTTCCACCTGATTCTGTCTTCCGTGATCCTTTGCGGAGCCACGAACATAGCCCATGGGAAGACCAAGAATTTCTGCGGTAATAGCAGCATGGGCAATTCCTGCTGTAGAGGTTCCAGCGCCTCCGCCTCAGGAAACTCTTCCTTTACAAGAGCTGCCAAGCCTTCTTCAATCTGTCTTCTTACCTTTGGAAAAAGACAGGGTCAGGCAGTTGTCACAGTAAATCGAGGGAATGAATCCCGGATGCCCAGGTAAAGGGATCCTTCGGCCGTAAAAATACCGCCTGAATGGATAAAAGTCCCTTTGCAATCTCTTCTTTTCTTCCCATAATATTCTCCTTCTCTATCCTATAAGCTTTTCTATATTTGATGTCTCACAATCTCTATCATGCTACGCTTGCATTTTTGGGAGCTAGGCATCACAGAACAGTCTTACTGCCTCTCGATAGCCTCCACCGTGCTTTACACATTCCGGTGCTTAGACATCACAGAACTGCCGTACTGCCTCCCGGTAAGCTTCCACCGGGTTCTCCGCCTTGGTAATGGGTCGTCCCATAACAATATAGTCGGAGCCAACCTTCTTGGCCTCCTCCGGTGTCATGACACGCTTTTGGTCTCCCACTTCTCCTCCGGCAAAACGCACTCCGGGGGTTACTGTTAGGAAGTCCGCACCGATTCTTTCATGAATTTCCTTTGCCTCATGGGGGAACAAACTACTCCGTGAAGCCCTGCCGTCTTGGCATTTTCCCCGTAATGAAGTACCACTTCCTTCACAGTTTTCGGAATCAAAAGCTCCTCTTCCATCATTCTTTGGTCGGTGGAGGTAAGCTGGGTTACCGCAATCAGGATGGGCAAATGCTCTCCTCCGGAAAGTCCTTCCAGTCCCGCCTTCATCATTTGGATTCCTCCGGAAGCATGCACATTGGTCATATCCACCCCTAAGGCCTTCAGAGAAGCCATGCCTCCCTTTACGGTGTTGGGAATGTCGTGGAGCTTTAAATCCAGAAAAATAGAATGGCCACGCTTCTTAATCTGCCGTACAATCTCCGGTCCCTCACTGTAGAAAAGTTCCATTCCTACCTTCACATAGGGCTTCCGTTCTTCCTTCTGAAAGAGGTCTAAAAAGTCCAATGCCTCCTTCCCTGTCGGAAAGTCTAAAGCTACAATCACGTCTTTTCCCATGGTTTTTCCTTTCTGTTAATCAATAATCCCGATAATATCCTGTAAGGAAGAAATCCCCAGCTCCTCGCAAAGAATGGGAAGATTCTCTAAAATATCCCGGCAAACATAGGGGTGTACAAGATTCTCCGCCCCGATTTCCACCGCACTGGCTCCCGCCATCATCATTTCGATTACATCTTCGGCGGAGGCAATGCCTCCCATACCGATAATGGGAATCTGTACAGCCTTTCGCACCTGATACACCATCCTAAGAGCGATGGGGAAAATTGCAGGTCCGGAATATCCTCCCACCTTATTGGCTAAAACCGGTCTTCTTCTTTTTATATCAATCCGCATTCCCAAGAGGGTGTTGATTAAGGAAATGCCGTCGGCTCCTGCTGCTTCCGCCGCCTTGGCCATCTCCGTAATATCCGTTACATTGGGGCTTAGTTTCATATAGACAGGCTTCTTGGTTTTTTCCTTTACCCGCTTACAAACCTCCGCCACATTTTTTGCGTCGGTTCCAAAGGCCATACCGCCGTTATGTACATTGGGACAGGAGATATTTACCTCTAAAAGCCCTACATTCTCCACCTTATCCATCTCTTCCGCAAGGATGGAAAACTCCTCGAAGGAAAAACCGGAGATGTTGGCAACCAAGGGCTTATGGAATATCTTTTTTAAGGCGGGAAGCTCTTCTTCCACCACCACCTTAACCCCCGGATTTTGCAAGCCCACGGAGTTCAACATTCCCATGGGGCACTCTGCAATACGGGGCAGGGCATTTCCTTCTCTCGGTTCCACCGTGGTTCCCTTAAAGGAAATGGAGCCCAAAATATTTAAGTCATAGAGCGGCGCAAAGTCCTGTCCGAAGCCGTAACAGCCGGAGGCAGGAATCAAAGGGTTGTCCAACTCCAGCGAAGAGAGTTTTGTTCTTAAATCCACCATTTTTCTCCCCTCCTTACCATGCAATCTCATCATAGGAAAATACCGGTCCGTCCTTGCAAATCCGTTTCATCCCGGTCTTCATCTTCCTGCTGCAACCCATACAAGCGCCAAAACCGCAGCCCATTCTTTCCTCAAAGCTGAACTGTCCGTCCTTTACCCCTTGATACACTGCCTTTAGCATTGGCTCAGGCCCGCAGCACAGGGCATAGTCATGCTTTCCCAAAATGCTCGTTACAAAGCCCTTGGCACCATAGGAGCCGTCTTCCGTGGTGATATTAATCGGTACGGATAAAAGCACGGAACTCTTCCTCGAAGAAAACATCTTCCTTACTTCTAAATCCTAAAAGCCACATAAGGGTGCTTCTTTTTCCTGTACCAATTTTTTTACAAAAGATAGTAAAGGGAGGCACTCCTACCCCACCTCCGCAAAGCACCGGATGATCCGGAACCCGGCTTAAGTCATAGCCATTTCCCCAAACCGGTTAAAAGGGATAGATATTCCCCCTCTTCTTTATAGGAAAGAAGCTCTGTGCCCTGTCCCAGTACCTTATAAATCAGCGTAAGCTGATCTCCTTCCACATCACAAACCGAAATGGGACGGCGAAGATATTTTCCCGGAATCTCCACTTCCACAAACTGCCCGGGTCTCTGAATCGCCGAGCAATCCCCATCCATTTTCAAAAGATATACATCCTTTGCCAGGGGACGATTCTCTAAAATCTTAAACTCCCGTTCTTTCATCTTCCCTCTTATACTCCTTTGCTCCCAAAACCTTGACTCAACTGTTTTTTGTGCTTCCTCAATATCTAAGGGCTTTCACTCACTCTTTTGAAGCAAGAGCTTAATCCTCCAAGAAACCCTTTTCTCTATCATAAATCTCTTTCCCCTCATAAAAAGTCTTCACTACCTCACCCTGTACCTCCATACCGGAAAAGAGAGTGCTTCTTCCCATGGAGTAAAACTTTGCCGGGTCTACCTGATAGACTTTCTCACAGTCTAAAATGGCAAGATCCGCCTCTTCTCCCTCTGCAATATACTTGGGACCGCGAATGGGGAAAAGTTCTCTTGGCTTGGTACACATAATTTCCATAAGTCTGTATAAAGAAATGGCGCCGTAAGCCTTTTTTCCGCCATCCTTGAAAAGCTCTTCCGTACTGCACTTTGCCTTTCTAAAGTCCACCCGTTCCGGATCCTGATCCAAGGGATTTCGAAGCACCATGTTGTGCAGCATGGAGGCAAAGGCAGTTTCCAAGCCCACGATTCCGAAGGAAGAGCCGTCTAAGCCCTTGGCCTTTCTCCTCCGCACTATGGGGGGCATGGTCTGTAATCAGGCAGTCCAGCACACCTTCCTGAATGCCCTTAATCAAAGCCGCTCGATCCTCTATACTGCGGATAGGCGGATTCATCTTCCAGGAGCCATCCTCCTGTAAATCCTCATCGGTAAACATCAGGTAGTGGGGACCGGTCTCTCCGGATACGGGCAGTCCCTTTTCCTTAGCCTTCTGAATAAGCGCCACGGATTCTTTGGTGGAAACATGACAGATATGATACTGCGCACCGCTTTCCTCCGCCAGATGAATATCTCTTTCCACCTGTTTCCACTCGGAAGCACTGTTGATGCCGATATAGCCGTGAGCCTCTGCAAACATACCTTCATGAATACAAGCGCCGGGTTTTAATTCCCTTTCATCCTCACAGTGGGCGATCACGGCTTTTCCCACCGCCTTTGCCTGTACCATGGCCTCCAGCATCAGCCAGTCATCCTGCATACCCTTTCCGTCATCGGTAAAGCCGATGACATAGGGAGCCAATTCCGCAATATCGGATAACTCCCTCTTCCGCTCTGATTTTTTTGTTAAGCTGCCATAAGGATACACGGAAATGCAGGCATCCTCGTGAATTTTATCCATTTCCAAAGTCAAATTCTCTATATTTGAAGGAGGAGGATTTAAGTTCGGCATAGCGCAAACCGCCGTATAGCCCCCATGGGCAGCCGCTCTGCATCCGCTCTTGATGGTCTCTTTATAAGAAAAACCGGGCTCCCGCAGATGTACATGTACATCCACGAAGCCCGGAACTATTAATTTTCCATCCACGTCATAAACAGTGGCACCTTCTTCGTCCATTTTAGAGAATTGAAGAAATAGTTTTTCCTCAGAAATCAAAAGATCAGCCTTTACGATTCCTTCCTTTTTGTAAACAAAGCCATTGCGAAGAACGATTTTATTCACCCTATCCTCCTTTTTCCTATCTCTACGTCCGACAGAGTATAGCAAAATTCCGAAGGTCTTGCAAGGGGAGATTCCGAGTTCCCGGTCTTCCCCTTAACGGGCTAACCGCTTCTTATCTTCAACATCTTAAGCGGATTTCTACTCGTCCCAGCCCTCCTTAGGCATAAGGAACGCCAGCATGGTCTTCTCTTCTCCTTCTCCCAAAACAATATCATCCAAATGGGTCTGTCTCGGGAAATCCATAGACTCCTCAGACTCCACCAGCAACCAGTTCACACCGGCATAACGAGCGTCCTCCAAGGCCTCTTCCTTTGTTTTTCCCTCGCCGTAGCAATCCTCCAAGTCAATTACATCCACTCTGTAGCCATCTTCTTTCTTCCGAATTACTGCAGGATAATAATATGTCATTCTAACCTCTTTCTGTACTGGTGGGGTGTCTCTCCCATAATGCTCTTGAAAATCTTAATAAAATTCCCCTGATTGTGGAAGCCGGTGGCTTTGGCCACATCCAAAACCTTATCCTCTCCCTTGGAAAGTAACTCCACCGCCTTTTCTACTCTGTAACGATTTATATATTCCAGTGGGGAAATCCCCACATTGTTTCCAAAAAAACGGGTAAAATACTGCTCATTTAACTGACAAAGATTTGCCAAATCCCGAATATAAATCTTCTCCGCATAATGTTCGCGAATATATTCGATACTGTTTTTAATAAACAGCACCTGCTTTTCCTCTTCTACCAAACGCCTTTCCGAAATCATCCCCATGCCTTCCATAATGGCAAAGAGCTGCAGCAAGCCCCCCTTAACCATCATATGATCCGCCAGTCTTTCCAGACGATAGGAATTGCTGGAAGAAACAGACGCCTCCTTCTTCCCGTGCTGATGAAACAACTTGTAGATTTCCGAAAAAGCCCTGTACCATCTCCAAAAAAATCCCAAATGAGACAGGCTGATTTCTTTAGGAAAAAAAGTGTTCTTCTTTTCTTAATTCCCTGAAAAAAATCCCTGCTCCAGAATATCCTCCTCCGAAAAAGCAGAAATCCTCTAAACGGAAACATAAAGAATGCTCCACGGCCTTCTCTGAAGTAGCATACAAGCGATGGACACAGCCCTTGGGAATCAAAAATAAACACTCCTCTTCGATATTGATCTCTTTCAAATTGAGATAGAGCTGAAAGCTGCCTTCCTGAAAATAAATCAGCTCATAATAGTCATGCCAGTCTGCCTCAACTTTTAAGCTTTCTTCTTTGGTGCTGACACTGGTATAAAGCCTTGGCAGCGGATACTCCCTGGGAATGGAGCTGTGTTTTTTTGTTCTTTGCATAGCACCTCTCCTCTTTTGGAATATCGCAGTTTGCAAGCCGGTAGAATAAAAAAATAAACAGTTACATTCTACCATAGGGGAAAACTTTCCGCCATAGAAAAGCAGAGTTCTCTATAGGCAAAAAGACTAATTTTATAAGCCAAACTCTGAAAGTAAGCTTTCTAAATATAACTTGTCCCCTGCAGCTTTTTTGATGTCCTCCACCCTGCCCTTCTCGGCAAGGATTCCCATAAGAAGAGCCATCCTTTGCTTTCCACTCTCAACGCCTTTTTCTATGCCTTTTTCCATTCCTTTTTCCATTCCTTTTTCCATTCCTTCTTCAATACCTTCCCGAAATGCTTTTTGTCTGTACTGCTCTAACACTAAATTCATTTTTTGCTCTCCTTTCTTATCCAAACGCCTTGATTTCAGCAAAGCTACTCTTTTCGATAAAATTTTAGATTGCATTTCCTCAGGGTTCTCTCGATGAAAGTCTTTGGCAAGATTTCCTAAGGCATTATCCTGTTTGCAATCTGTATTAAAATATAGGATATGGGAGCCATCCTGAAAATCAGCTTCTATTTCCTCTATCTTCCTTTCGATATGATAAAGCTGTTTCTTTGCTTTGAAAATATCCTTATCTGTAATGAATATAATATAGCTTTCGGGTAAATGCGTAAAGTCCTCCCCCTTTCCCAGATAATGAATATCCAACAGCCCGGCATGATATCTGGCTCTTTTAGGTCCGGCATCTTGGGACGAATTTTGAATTTCTATATTATACAAATTCCCCTGATCATCTTCACAAAAAGCAATCCAGGAGCAAAAGAATGACCGTACAAATTAGGAAGGTCTTTTTTTGTACATACTGCTTTTTCACTTTTTAAACTCTTTTTTTATTCATTAGAACTTGTAAAAACATATTCTGTGCAAGACTTTTTCCTCAAATACAAGTCTCATGAAAAATATCATCCATTAAGGTGAAGGATTCTATGGTTTTGCGTTTTTTTCCAAGTCCTCCATATCTTTCTTGTCTGTATGATGAAAGTTTGAGTTTTTTTAGCTGATTGAGTCATAAAGGAAGCTCCTTTCTGTGATAGATTTTTTTAGAAGATGAAAAGAATAAAAAGTTAATGATTTTTAGATAAATAAATCGTTTAATTAAGATTATCAGAATAAAAATAAGATAGTTAAAATGATGAGAAAAAGCTTCTTTCCCTATTATAAAACAAGTATGCTAAAAATACCTATTATCCACATTCGGATATTATCCATTAACGGATATGAGGGCTGCAATCCAAGCTCGATATATTCAATAAATCCTTAACTTTTTATATATTCAAGGAGAGTATTATGCCCATCGGAAAAAAATCAGTTTATGTGCTACCCCCATCGGCAATCTGGAGGACATCAGCTTTCGGGTGCTTCGCACCCTGAAAGAAGCGGACCTTATCGCCGCTGAGGATACCAGAAACTCCATCAAGCTTTTTAAATCATTTTTGAGATTAAAACTCCCATGACCGCCTACCATGAGTTTAATAAGGTGGAAAAGGCAAGGGAATTAATTGCACAATGCTTGGAGGGAAAACATATTGCCCTGATTACGGATGCGGGAACCCCCTGTATCTCCGACCCGGGAGAAGAGCTGGTGAAGCAGGCTGTTGAACAGGGAGTCTCAGTGGAGAGTCTTCCGGGAGCCGCTGCCTTTGTGCTGACCTTAAGTCTTTCCGCCCTCTCTACCAGACGCTTTTTGCTTCGAAGCTTTCCTTCCCACAGAAAAAAAGCTAACAAAAAGAGCGGCAACGACTACTCACCCAATTAAAGGACGAAGAACGAACAATCCTTCTCTATGAGGCTCCCCATCATTTGCGAAAAACCTTGGAAGACCTTAGAGAAGCCTTCGGGGAAAATAGAAAAATTACCTTAGCAAGAGAGCTAACCAAAAAGTACGAAGAGCTCCTTTATCTGGACTTAGATCGGGCGATAGAGAAATATAAGGGAGAAGAGCCCAGAGGAGAATTTGCTCTTGCTATAGAAGGAAAGTCTTTGGAAAAGAAAAAAAGGAAGAGGCTAAGGCTCAATGGGAAGAGCTATCTATAGAAGAGCATTTGCAGGAATACCTGGATAAGGGACTGTCAGAAAAGGAAGCTATGAAAATGGTGGCGAAGGATAGGGGCATCGGAAAAAGAGAGGTGTACCAATATTTAAAGGCCGGTGACTAGAATTTCTAAAAATCATCTAAAAAGCAGATAACTTACTGGCAATTTATTCTTTTTCCCTGTAGACTGGGCTGTGCAGCATAATGAGACTAGAAAGGAAAGAAAAATGATTAGTGCAAGAAACCATTTTCATGGAATTGTAAAGGAAATTCGTAAGGGTGCCGTAAACGGTATCGTAAAGCTGGAAACTCCCGGGGGAAACCGTGTCAGCTCCACCATCTCTATGGAAGCTATCGAGGATTTAAAGCTTGCCGAAGGCAAGAAGGCTTGCATCTTCGTAAAGGCTACCGAAGTAATGCTGGCTAACGACAATCTGAAAATCTCCGCAAGAAACCAATGGAAGGGAACTGTTAAGGAGATTAAAGACGGCGCAGTGAACGCCATCGTAAAGCTGGAGATTGAGGAAGGCGTAACCATCACTTCCACCGTCTCTTTAGAGGCTGTTAAAGATCTTGGCTTAACAGTAGGTGCCAAGGCCGTTGCCATTGTGAAGTCTACCTCCGTAATGCTTGGAGAAGAATAAAACGAGACTATAAAAAACGAATATTAAAAACTATTTTTTATGCAGTATAGGTCTGAAAAAGGGGTAGTCTGAGCCCGCCGGTACTTGCGAAAAACAAGAGAAACGCAGTTTTTCGCTTAGTACCGATATGTGGCGAAGCTAGCGAGAGCGTGCCCCGACTTCAGACCTATACTGCATAATTAACTTTTCAATATTTTTTTATAGTCTCGTTTTATATCAGCCATAGGTAGAGGTAGACAAACAAGGGCATGGTCACAATCGCTACCAGCGTGGTAAAGATATTAATACAGCTGGCGTATTCTGCATCCTGCTCATAGATAATGGCAAACTGATTCACACTGGTTCCGCTGGGGGCAATGGCACTAAGATAGGTCACAAGAAAAATCTCCTTTCCCATGGGAAGAAGACTTGCTATATGGCCGAGCTTAAAAAGAGCAATAAGCAGATTGGAAAGAAAACCATACGCAAAAAGTCACAAAAAAACAATCTCTTGTTCTGAAAAAATCGAGCAACAGGCATTTTTGCCAAAACCATACCGGTGACCATCATGCTGACCGGGCCAATCATTCCTCCTATATCTTTGATGGCCTGTCCCAAGGGTCTGGGAACAGAAATCCGAAAACTGAAGCAAAGAAAGCCAAAAATGATTGCTAAAATATTGGGATTTTTTAAAAATCCGGAGAGCTTTTTTAAAACAGAAGCTTCTCCGACATTTTCCGTAATCGTATCTGCAAAGTCCCCTTTCTTTCCCGCCTTCTTTAGCTGTTTTTTAAACAGGGAAATCCCGTGAGTCCAGAGCAGGATATTATATACGCCGATATAGGCGGTAATATAAATCAAATACTCTTCTCCCAAAGCATAGGCTACAATCGGAATAATGATATTACCGCAATTACTATAGATCACTGCGGTTTTCTCCACTACTGTCATGGGAAATATCTTATCCAAGAAAAAGATAAAAAGGGTAAAAAAGCCCTGTATTCCCAGTGCCAATACTCCGCAGAGGAAAAAGGCTCTTTGCCGTTCCGGTGTAACCTCTACCGTAAAGGCATGGAAAAGCACACAGGGGGAAATCAAATACAAGCATAGCTTGGACAGGGTTTGGCTGTCTTCCTTCTTTAAAATATCTTTTTTGACCAAAGCAAAGCCCGCAAAGAGCATCAAAAACAAGGCGATGATTTTTTCAATTAATGCCAATCCCATTCCGTCTACCTTCCTTCGCTATCTATCTTTTTTTATCGCTTTCCTTTTTTTATTGCTTTTCTTCTATCTTTTTTTCTATCTTTTTTTCTATCTTTTCTTCTATCTTTTTTTCATCTTAGTCTATCTCTTTACATTTCGATTTTTTTATTCTCTTCCACCATAAAACCCAAGCTTTCGAACGTCAAGTATAAAAAAAGTGTATCCGTGGAATCCTTTTATAACACAGGATACCTCGAATACACTTTTTACTTTGCGCTATTTACTTTCCGCTATCTATTTTACATCTTTGCTGTAAGCTTTTTTTCTTTAAGCTTTTTCTTTAAGCTTTTGCTTTTAAATAGAATGCTTCTCAGAATACTCTTTTCTCTTCCGCACTCTTACTCTTCTTCTCTTTCTTTCCAGCTTCTTTCTCTCCCATAAGCTATAGGCACAAAGAAGCATAAGGCTGGAGCCGAAGAGTCCGAAATTCAGAACCATGGTAGACATATCTCCGGTGGCTATCGCTCTTCCGTATTTGTCCACCCTTCCTTTTCGGATGGCAGCCAAATACTCTCCGATGATTTGTAATTCCTCCAAGTCTTCCTTGCTTAGCTCTCGGTTCTCTCCAAGAATTTCTCCTAATCTCTGGGCTAAATCATCTCTACTGTAACCGCTTCCGATTTCTCCCTTCTTCTTTTTCTTCGGATCCAATCGAACAATTCGATTCTTTAAAACCTGACTGTTTCCTCCTGAAGGAATGGGAATCCCGTATTTTTCAATATAGCGGCGAACTTCTCCCGGAAGGATATCCACCGGTACATAAATAGGATTTCCGTTACGATCCAGCCCTATAAAGAGCAATCTCTTCCCCGGATTTCCGGGAATGGGCTTATTGGGATTTTGATTATAGGGATTTCGAGTATCATTAATAATCGTATCCCCCGGATGGACAGCCGGTTTAAAGCTATGCTTTCCGACTCCGGCACCACCGATTCCTCCATGGTTCATTTCCTTCTGGTAAAGTAACCATTGGAAGATCGGTTTTTCCATTAGGGCAAAGCCTTCTCCCAAAATACCGTCCTTTCCAAGAAGATGATAGAGGCCATCCTTATCCTTAAGATATAGTTCTTCTTCAATACTATAAGCTCCGGCAAACTTCGGTCTTGCGGGAATTCTGTGGTTTCTTCCATAGGAGATAATTACCGCTCCCTCGTCGGAAGGCTGGAAAACCAGAGCTTCCGTGGGATCCTGATACTTTTCTTCCTTGGTCACATTCAAAAGAGCATAGCGTTGTGCACGGGTAAGGTTTTTGAAGCGCAAGTTTCCGAAATCATCATTTTCCTGCACAGAGAGTAAAACATACTTTTTCCCCTCAATGCTGATTTCCGGCTTAGCCTCTCTATCCTTAAAGCTGTCTCTGCTAATGATACTGTCTTCCTCAGAAAACTCTCCCTTCACAAGCTTTTCCATGACCCAATCCTTTTCCACATAGAGGGCATAGCTCTGCTTTGTGATATCCTCTTTTCTGGTTTTAAAGTCTGTGGTATGGAAGGAGAAGTCCGCCTTCTTCAGCCCGTACTGCAAATGATAGCCGTCCGTAGCCTTCGTTGCTTTTTCAATGTCGGAAGAGGATACCACTTCCAGGCGACTCTCCGTATCGGTAAGAGAAAGCTTATAGAAAGCTGTTTTCTCTTCCTCAAAGTCCACATTTCCTTCTTCCGGAAGTCTTTCTCCAAGGCTTACCGCCTTCAGATAATACTCTCCCTTGGGAAGGCCGTGGAGACGTAAAGTTCCCTCCTGATAAAGCCTGTTCTTCTGCATCAGATATCCCTTTTTGGAGGAATCCAAGTTTTCCGGCTTTCCTAAAAGGGTCTTTACAATTCCGTCTGTAATCTCCTCCTCTTTCCCGTTAACCACCAGTTTTCCGCTGAAGGCTTCCCTGCCTGCCGCATCCTTATAGAGCATAAATTCCACTCCCGGAAGGACAGCATTTTCAGACCTTCCTGCCTCTTCATGCTGTACTCTTGTGGAAAGCTGGAATGCGGTTCTCTCTCTGGGAAGCTCTAAAACATTGTCCTTCACAAAGTAAATCTGAGAATCATCCTTCTTCACCACAAAATTGTCCTGGTTATCAATTTGGAAATGCAGTTCTTTCATGGGATGGAGAGACGCAGGAAGGTTCTCCGCCGGCAGGATGCTGTAATCCTCTCCTGCCACCAAATCTCCTGCCACGGTAAAGCCTCCGTTTTCATCGGTGGTATAGGTTTTTTCACTAACCGCCGTTTCTCCCTTGAAAAGGCCTTTGATTTTCACCTTAAGTCCCTTCAACTTTTCTTCGTTTTCCCAAAGCTCTCGCTTTTTGTCCTTCTCCTGATAGCTTAGAAGGGGGTCAATGCCGTAGTGGTTGAAACGAACCCCGGTCACTCTATCCACCTGAGTGCTTTCCTTCTCCAGTTCCTTTGCGGAAAAACGGAAGGGGCCGTAAACCTTCTGATCCAGTCGATAACCTCTGGGTTCCTTTACTTCCTTCACATAATAGTCCTGATACCATTCCAGGTTGGAAAAAGCTTAGGCGACCTTCTTCATTACTTTCCTTCACCAAAGGCTTTCCACTATCGTCCTTTGCAGGATTTTTTCCCTTTTCATCCAAATAAAGTCCATACAGTGCCCCGGACAGTTTCTCTCCGGTATGCTCCGCTTCCTTTACAAGATTTAAGGTTCCCGGAATTCTGGTATTTTTCGCAAATCCCGCCTCTTCCGTGTCGGCTGTTTCAGGAAGTCCTGCCTCTGCTTCCAAAACGCTTTCCAGAGAACGGGCAAGCACTGCTTTTTCCATCCTCCTTCGGGCGAACCGCAAAGAAGTACTTTTTCTTCTCCTGTCCGGATTGCTCCGTTTCGATGCTGTAGCCTGTAGGCGCCTTGGTCTCCACGAAGTAGTAAAGTCCCACGGGTAGCCCCAGAGAAAGAGGCTTATTTTCATAAGCAAGATTCTGCTTATTACCCCCATCCTTCGTGGACAGCTTTCCGGATTCGTCTGTCGTAAAGTCTCCCAGATACAGGTCATTTTCCGGCTTTCTCAGCACAAGATTCGGGTACAAGTCGGCAATCTTTCCGCCCTGATCCAAAGCCTCCGCCTTGTCCGCCTTTCCGCTGTCCTTTACCTGATAGAGGGCAAATGTAGCCTTCTCCAAAAGCCTTTTTCATCGATTCTGTCAATCTTTGTTAAGCTTCCTTCTGCAAGAATTCGCTTTGCCTTCACCATCAGACTTCTATCCGCACGTTTTTTTCCAACGTAATACCGTGGCTTTCCACCGCTTCGATGCTCTTTCCATCCTTAGACAGACTAAAAAGTGCATAGTCTGTTGTTGCATTTTTTTGATAAAGGATGGACTGAGCCGTTCTTTCCAAACGGTAATACTCTCCTGCCACCGGCTTCTCCAGGGTTTTTTCCGTATTTTCCCCATTATCCCAGGAAAATGCGGGGCTCTCTTCCTTTTTGCTTCCATCTCTGTTGGCAAGATAAAGCTTATAGGAGGAATGAGACACCGGAAAAGCATTTTGATCCTCTTCCGAAATTAAGATTCGGGTAGGATTATCCTTTAAAATCAGCTTTGCTCCATCAGAGGTATAAAAACCTGCCTCCGGTGAATTGTTTGCCGGCTGTTTCAATTCCAGATTTCCGCTATTGGCATTAATTGTGAAAGAAATTGCCGGCCCCTTTTCATAGCCTCTTGGGGGAACTTCCTCACTAAAGCGATACTCCACTCCTGTCTTTAAGACACCTAGTAAACCACCCTCCTTCTTCATTTCCTCTTCCGTAAGAAGAATATAGGACTCAGTTTCCGGCACTGTGCAAGGTATAACGGGAAGAAGTATCCCTACTTTGCAGGAAATCCTCCGTCTTTCCTGTAATACGGAATTTTGCCCCCTTCAGGGCATCTCCTGTCAGAACATTTCCTTCTCCATCCCTCTTTTCAAAGGAGAAGACCGTGGGGTAATTCCGAAGAACCACCTTGTCCCCGTCCTTTTCTCCCTGATAGTTCAGGGTACTGCTGCTTACAGGGGTGCCGTTAGGAGTTTTCTCACGCTCCACATTAAAGACAATACGATCGCTGAGCAGATACCCTGTTTCCGTATCAATTTCTTCCAAAGCATACTGTCCCCAGGGTAGGCCGTTTAACTGCAGGCTTCCCTCATAAGTAAAGCCTCCCTGTCCATCCGGTACTGCCACCGCAGGAGCAGTTTCCACCTCTGCGCTTTCCCCAAATCCGATACCGGCAGGATACTCGTAAACACCGTCTTCTCCGTCTAACTTCACCATAGGGAATTCCTTAAAGTAATCTCCCTTCATCTCCGGATCCGGATTAATATAAAACTTAAATTTCGTCTTATAACCGGTCTTATCTCCCTTTCCTTTGGCCACATAGGAAACCTTAGGAAGACGAGGATTTTCTTCTTCATAGACTTTCTTAATTTCTGCAGAACCGGTTTTGTACTCCTCCCTTTCTCTAAAATTATAGAAAGCATCGGAAATTTCTTTTCCCTCATAAATCGGTTTGATTTCTCGCCTTCCCGCTTCCTCCTTATAGGGTCCGAAAATTCTTCTATCTCTTTTATAACCTGTAGGAGCTTCCATCTCCATCAGGTAGTAAATATTTTCTGTAGGAAAATTTGAATCATATGCCTCACCGGAAAAACGCACCTGTCCTTTTGCATCGGTAACTCCATAGTCATGGGCCATACCTAGAAGGGCATCCTTACTTGCCGTTTTCAAAAAGGGTAAGTATTTTTCTTCAAAAAGTCCAAACTCCGCTCCTGCCAAGGGAAGACTTACCTTATTGTCTGCAAGGGAATCCTTCTTGTTAATGACATAGCGCACCTTCTTGGAGCCGGTGGAATAGTCAAAGGACTGGGCCTTTATCGACTTTTTCGCAATAGAATCCGGCTCTCCGGAAGCCTTTTTCACATATACCACATTTTCAAAAGGTGGTGTCGTATTTTCAATATCCGCCGTAATATCCGTGGAATAAGCCAAAACATAGGTATCGGTAGTGGAATTCTTTAAAGTGATTTCCAGCTCCGTCACCAGGTCATGCTGGTCATCAAAATGACGAAGTCGCTTGGCTTCCCACTCCGTATCCGGCACTAGTGTAGCATTGTTGGAATCATTTACATCTCCGTTAATCTCTATAGAATGATCCTGATGCTTTACTCTATAGAGCTTAATGGACTTCATATCCAGGAATAGCCCTTTGGGAATCTTATCCAGCAGTACGGTTCCTCCGGTAATATTTCCGCCCAGAGGATTAATCAGCACCTTCCAGTTCATAACACCCTGATAGCGGGAACCTGCCTTACCCTGTTCTCCCTCCTTGACCAAGATCTTATTGGGAATCACCTGGGTTTTTCCGGTTCCTGAGGCTGTTGCGTCATGAACAATCGGATTTCCGCCATTTAAATAGGTGGGAAAGCTGGTAGAGGTGATGGTCACTCTATTGGTGGTGCTGATGGTGGCTTCCTGCAAAGTAAGCCCTGCCGCATTGGTATTTTCAAAAAGAACATCCTGCCCTTCCTGATTCAGATAAACATAAATATCCATGTACAGAGTATCACTTAAAGGATTTTGTAAGTTCAGTTCTACCCTCTTCACCACATTATCTACCGTCAGCTCACTGCCGGATACAATCTGTTCCGCAGTTCCGCTTCCGATTCTTGCCAGTGTGGGATATTTACTGTCCGATGCCGTGGTAATGGTAAAATACTTGGAGTCCAAAGGCTGTGTCTGTCCGTTGGGCTTTTGGTATTTGAAAATATTTTGCAGGTCATCCTGTAATACAAAGTTCTTCAAATCCTCCATACGACTGGCATTTGCCGTAATTTGGAAACGGAAATAGGCACGCTTCTGCTCATCATCGTAAAAGCTTTGCACCGTCTTTCTCAGCATATCCTGACTCATCATCTGAGGATCCGCCACGGATTTCACCGTCTTAAAGGGGTTTATATCCTCCTTATGGGTATAGAGAGACAGGGTGGCATTACTACCAAAGTAATGATTTCCATCTTTTCTCGTCATATAGTACAGTGCCTTGGAATCGTGATTCCAGGACAGTAATCCAATATCAAAACGCTCTTCTACAGGAACTGCGTTGTTTCGGATTACGGTTAATTCCACATTTCCCCCTGCCGGAGCTCCGGTGCTGGGAAGATATGTCAGGTTTAAGGTAGCAATGGGAGTAACCCCATCGCTTGCCATAATGGTTTCCGTCTGTGTTTGATTCACAAGCTTGTCCCTGCTTGCCTTATCCACAAACAGGTTAGAGGCGGAAGCCCCTTCTCCATAGCGAAGATCCAGGCTGTTAAATTCATGGAATTGTCCATTGTTGATAACCAGCTTTAATTTTTCATAATTTTCCTTGGTGGTGGCCTTTACTCTCCAGTTTAAAAGCGCCTTTCTGTAATCCGTTCCTGTTCCCTTGATTTCCAGGAAAATAGATTTAAAGGGGGCGGAAATGGTTGGGGTTTCATTAAAGAGTTCCTCGGAAATTCCGCCTCCTACCCCGTCCCCTGTAGGATAGGTAGCTACCACCTGGGCCTTGTTCCCAATGCTTGTGTCTGTTCCGCTTCCCTGTAGAGGAAAATCCTCCGCAACAAGAGTATCAAACTCAATGCTGTAGGGCTCCTTAAAGCGGGTACCGAAGGCAAGAGTCAGGGTATCTCCCCCATTAGGGCCTGTGCCCTTACTATAGGTATAGGATACATCATTAACGTCTCCAAAGCCTCTTCCCGCCAGATTCACATGATTGTTATTGGGCTTTAGAACGGTAGCCTCTCTACCCCCATAGCGAATGGTGATTCCCTTACTCTCATCCAGCGTAAGGCCCTTCCCCAGATTATCCAATACTCTGGCTTGATAGGCTGCTGCTCTATTGTTATTAAAGTCCATTTTCCAACGGACACGATTTCCACTGACCTGTGTTCCGCTCTTATTTAAGCTAATCTTCGGAATCGTGGTTAAAGCAAAGGTAGATCTTTTGCTCGTATCCTTGGGAAGACGAGCTTCACTTTTATGACTTAAGCTCACGTTATTTCTAAGGGTAGTGGCATTTTTATCCTTATATACCTCTCCCCGAATGCCGGTAACAATCCGAATCGTCTGGGGAGCACGAATCACTTCTCCGCTCTCCGGGAAGGTATAGCTGTAGGTGCTCATACCACTTCCGCCTCCCGAAGCTTCCGTCATTTGGAGAGTCATATCCTGACCGGTTAAGGGATCTTTCTTTCCCAACCAGGTGGCCGATTTAAAGACCTGATGATTGCTTGGAAAGCTGTCGGTAACGGTTAAACCGTTTAAGGCAACACCGGGAGAATCCTCTCCCACAGTAATATTCCATGCCACCTGTCCCTTGGCAGGCTGAGCATCCGCCACCTTCTTTACCCCGGAAATCACGGATGGCAGGGGTGGAAGAATGATTTTATAATTTTGCTCCGGCAGAAATCTCTACAGGATTATCCGTCTTTTCCGTAAGCTTCGTAGAGTCCAGGCTAAAATCCAAGGTGATGATTCCTTTAATCTCCCCATAAGCGGAAAGCTCAAAATCCTGTAAGAATTCCACTTCCAGCTCCCAATTCTTGGTGGCAGAATTCTCCCGGATGGTAAATTTATAGAATTTTTTAGCGGGATATCCGGTATTGTAATAGGTACCGGCTCCTTTTGCCCGTAAAATAGACGGGAAGCTGAAGAGAATTTTTTCTCCATTTTTTACGGTAAAAGCTGTCTCCCGGTCTTACAAAGCGGATATCCATATGTAAGTTTTCCACTTCATAGGGAGAGTAATTCTCATTTAATTTCCAGCTAACGGTATTTCCTTCTTTTCCAACTTGCTGAAAATCCTTTTGTCCTCCCCTGTTCTTTAGCTGTACATTGATGTTATTTAAAGTAAATTTTACATCATTTAAAAATATGATCTGTGGCATTGACCTCTCCTTTATAAATTCCAATGGTGGAGAAGCTATCCAGACTAAACTGAATTCGTTCTTTCTTGCTGAAGAAGGCCTTGTTTTCCTTAACCTCCAAATCCTCCACAAGAATATCTTCCTTTTGCAGGTTCGGAATCTCTAAGCTGTTGATTCCCTCCTGCTTTTTTTCCTGCTTAATAGGAAGATGGGTTACCTGCAGCTTTCCCTCTCCCTCCAAAGCTTCCTGAAGAGTAAAATTAATCTTTACACTGCCCTTTTCCGGCTGAACCTCTTCCCAATCTCCGGTTTTTTCTTCCTTAAGGAAAAAGCCTACATCATAAAGTCTAAGGTCATGAAGTACAAAGCCCTCTTCCCCGGCACTTTCCCCATTCTCTGTATCTTGTTTCCCTTCGTTTTTTGCTTCCAGTAAAGCCTCTTTATAAGCCCGGTACTGCTCTTTTCTTTCCTCCTCTAAAATCGGACGAACCAAAAATACAACGCCCTTCGGCAGACTTTCCGGATATTCCAGCTCAGCATTTACGCTAATCTCATCATCCTTATATTGAAATTGCTTTTTCTCGTTTCTTTCGATGGTAGAGTAGGACAAAGTAGGAAGTGTTTCCCCTTCCGTTTCTTCACTCTCCGCTCCCTTAGCACTTTCTTTTACTGAAAATCCTTCCTGCTCATTCGCTTCCCTGCTTTGAACCGCAAGATTTTCCCGGGATTCTCCTGTTTCTTCAGTGGTTCCTGCATCAGTGGTGCTTGCTTCAACTTTGGAAGCTGCTTCGGCATCTCCCTGTGCTACAGTCTCCTCCCTATTCTCCTCTCCGTTTTCCCGGCTCAATCCGGTGGATCCCTCGGAAGATATCCCTTCCTCCGTAGCTTGCCCATTCAAAACGGAACTATCCCCTACAAGTCTTGAGCTTTCTCCCACAGCGGTAAAGCTCTGTAAGCTGATAGACACGGCCAAAAAAATAGTGCTAAAAAGCGCTTCATAATTACTCCTTCAACAGACATTCCTCTGTAAAAGCTCTTGCTTTCCGTCTTTTTCCTCCGAAAAGCCTTCCGCATTACATCTTTACCGAATGTCCTTAGTAAAATCGCCTGATTTAGTTCTTAATTTTTAATTTTTGCACAATTCGTCTATCTAATATCGTCATTTTCTTTGAATTTATAACAAACAGAATAGAACTGCCATTTGCTTCTTTTTTTACAGAAATATTTTACATTCTGCGAATGATACTCCTTGAGAACGAAAAAAAGCAGAAGGTGAGCGCCTTCTGCTTTCTTCCCGTCTTGTGGACGGACACTTAAGTTGAGTCTATTTATTTCAGGAGATTTCCCATGTGTCGTGCTTATGGTCAGGAGGACACGAACACCGGGCAGTTATGAAGTTTACAAACCAGGTATTTGCAAATTCACAACAGTTAGTTTTATCTAACTGAGGCTATAATACACTTTGAATTCCTAGTTGTCAACAGGAAATTCGATTTTTTTCAAAAAAATTTTTTTCTTCACACTATTTCAGCATATTTCTCCCATGGAAAATTTCGAAATTCCCGGCTTATAGCCCAAAGCAATACTAAAGTAATACTAAAGCAATAGTCTCCTCGGAAGAAAAAACAGCCCGGCAAATTCTGCCAAGCTGCCTTCTTTTTAAAAGTTTTTACCCGTTCTGTGATGCTTCCTGTGTTTCCAAATACTCTCTTAAAACATCGTTTAAATCTTCCGTCAAATCTTCCACGTTGATGCCATGGAGTTCGCAAGCTTCTTCCAAAGACTCTGCGCTGGATGCGGAACAGGATACACAGCCTAAGCCGTTTTGCATGAGAAACGGTGCAATCAGCTCATTTAAAGCCAGAATATCACCGATTTTCATATCCTTGGTAATTTCTTCCATAGCCTTCCTCCTTCTTTTCTTAAGAATTGGCAGCTAACAGTATATCACATCTGCTTTACTTTGTAAGGGATTTAAACTGTCTGTAATTTCTCCAATGCAGAATTGGGAATCAAACATTCCATATGTTCCTGATAATAGGCCTCACTGGCCATATTACCGTGTAATCTCTCTCCGTATTCCAGCAAAAGATTTGCCACGCGATTTAGCGTTTCCATATCTTCATTCTTACTATGTATAGAAAGGTAAAATTCCTTCTTATCCACGTCTTTATAAAGGCTATTGTTTCCTAAATCCATGCCATGAACTGCTTTCGCCGCATCAATCACTCTGTCTAAGCTCTGAAAACGGTATAAGCGAAGCCCTTCTTCTTTCTTTTCCTGCTGTCTAGTCTCCGTCTGAGAAGCATCTAACTCCTCATCACTGTTGTCTTCTGTCTCCTTCAACTGTTTCATCAGTCCGTGAGCGCCTTCAAGAATCTGGGTGGCCAGTTCTGAAATCCAGCCATTTTGTCCGTTGCTTGCGGTGGAAAACTTCGAAAAAGCGTGTATCTAATTCTTCCGGATCGTCCACCTTAGAAATAATGAGCTGAACCGCACCGCCCTGTAAAGGGATAGCCTCTATCATCAGAGGGGTGTTGTCCATTGCAAATCCCACTTCTTCCTTTGCCTTCAACATCATTTCATTAAAGAGCTGCTTAGCAGCCTGCGAGCCATAGGTCATATCCCTTAGATTTATATTTCTTGAAGATAAATCCAAACTGGATAAAAGTACACTTGATGGAGTTGTCATCAATTTTCTCGATTTTCATGGCTCCTCCTTCTCCAAAATAAACTTCTTTTACCCTTACTGAAAAAAAGTTTATCGGTGTGTTCATCATACTATTTTTATCGAGTACTTTTGCAATTTGAATTACCCATTTTCAGAAATATTTAAGATGATACAATGTATAAAAATCATTTATAAAATAGCGAAATAAATATTTTTTTATTATAATGAAATAGCGATAAATATTTTTTTAAATTAACTGTATAGCTGATTTATAAGCCCAAAATCGGTATTCTGTATACAAGCATCGAAAGGAATTTCTATCAGAAAAGGAATCTATGGAAAAAAACTTTGCGAATACAAAAATTTCCCTTTCTTTGTAACCCTGAAGAGAAAAACTACAGTCTTCCATAATGAGCAAACTTTTCTCCGGCAAAGACATGCCTGAGAGTATTATAGTACATTTTTCAGAAAAGTAGGGTTTTCTATGATAAAAAAACAATTTGGGATTTTTTTCTCATTGGCTTAAGTCTTCTTGCCGTAGCCTGTGGAAATAAAGGGACTTCCCCAAAAAAGGAAAGCACCGCTACAGTCGAAGAGACTAAACAAGCTAATGACGTGTCCGAAGCGGAGACTAAACAAGGCAATGAGGTTTCCGTAGCAGAGACCACACAAGGCAATGATGTCTCCGACAGTCTTACGCCTGTAAGTAAGGCAAAGCTCTCCTTAACATATTCCAATCTGGTGGATCAGGAAAGTAGAGACCGGGTTTCCAATGCTTTAAAAAATGCAGGTCTGAAGGATGAGAAAATCAAAGCTTTCTTTGCCGCTGTAGATGAATACAATAATGCTGTGGGAAAGGACAAGCTTGTACAAAAGATGACCACCATTGACAAGGCATTTCCAAGCTTGGATACGGATAAGCTGGTGGATGCCTGGTTAGATAAGGGGGGATATGTAGGCAGAAACTGTAGAATTACTGCCTACTCTTTGATGGGCGATTTCATTTCCGTAGGCAATCAGACTCCCGGAGACACCACTATGCTCTTTTCGGATTTTGATGCAATTTCCGCAAAAAACATTTTCACCGGAGAAGATAAGAAGAAATTCGACACCCTATTCTCCTATATTGACGTAACAAATACAAAGGACAGCAAGGTTTTGGCCGAGGAAATTCAAAAGTCCTGGAAGGAGAAAGAAATCTCTTTTCAAAACGACAAGATGCATATGATATCCGTCTTTATGACCATGGATGACGGCAAGAATAAAGTGCAGGAATTCGTCGGTCATGTGGGGGTTCTGGTACAGGACGGCGACAAATATCTTTTTATTGAAAAGCTGGCCTTTGAGCTTCCCTATCAGGTGGATGAATTTTCCAATCTCCAAGAGGTCAATGACTATTTAATGGGCTACTATGATCAGGATGCCGACGGTTTAAGTGCCAAACCCCTGATTTTTGAAGATGACCATGTACTAAAGGAATATCGAGTAGTAGAATAAGACGGAAGCTACAGGAAGATGCATGAAAAAGAAATAAGTGATTGAACTCCCATGAAAAATAAAAGAGCAAAAGCAGCTAAATCCAGTACGTATCAAAAAACAGGTGCATGAAATAAGAGCCCATGCCAAATAGCTTTTTTCGCTCTTTGTGTTTTCTTTTTCTTTACTCTCAGTTTCTGTACAAAGGCTGAAAAGCCCCAAAACAGGACTATGGGGTATTTCTTGGAATGGGGATACCGAATAGAGAGCTATCATAAGCTCAAAAAGACTGATAAACACCCATGGTCGTTCTTGAACCTTCTAACTTTAGTGCCGAGCAAATACAGGAAATCAAGAGAAAGGGTACAAAGGTTTATGGCTACCTAAACATCGGCGCCCTGGAAAACTTTCCGCCCCTACTATGAACAGTTTTAAAAAGTATACATTGGCTCCCTATGAAAATTGGGAGGAAGAATACTGGATGGATGTCAGCAATTCACAGTGGCAGGATTTTTCTAATCAAGAGCTTAGGAAAACAATATGCCGCCATGGGATTTAGACGGTTTTTCTGGATAACACAGACATATACTATCAATATCCCAAAGAGGAAATCTATCAGGGGCTGAAAACAATTTTAACAGGCCTAAAGCAATACTCCCTCCCTCTAATTTTAAATGGAGGAGATACTTTCGTACAAAAAAGCATAGAGGATGGTAGCGCGTTAAGCCTCTTTGACGGCGTGAATCAAGAATGCGTCTTCACCAAAATCGATTTTTCCAAGCCCTCCTATCTTTCTCAGGATAAAGAAACTAAAGCCTATTATGAAGAATATTTGGAAAAAAAGCAAAAAAACTGCCGGCCTTTCAGTCTATCTTACGGAATATCAAGCAAATTCCGAATTAAGCCAAGAGATTGATCGGTACTGTAAAGATAATGGCTTTCTTTGGTACAATGCGGAGAGCTTAGAGCTTAGATAAAGCGATTTCTTTTACTCTATTTCTTTTGCGCTATTTCTTTTTTTATCTATTTCTTTTGCTATGTCTATTTTTTTCCCTGTTTTTATGATTTTTCCCCAGTTCTTCCCTAATAAGGATTTGACTTTCCCCCTTTTATTTACTTAGTATACAAAAAAATCTAAGTGCGGATTTCTTTCGCCTTCTCTATTTTTTTCTAGCTCTATATTTTTCTATGGGCAGAGCTAGTAATCCATTTTTTTCTCAAATATAGTTTGTGCGGATTCCAAGATCATCCCACAGGCATAGGCATCCTTTTTCTTCCAAAGATAGCTCTTGCAAAATCTAACCTTGTTTTTTCCTGTAAAACTGCCTTATTCACCCGATGAAAAGACATTTGCATAAGACTTGTGGCAGACCAAGCTCTGCAAAGAGCATCCGAATCGCTATGCATTTGCTTTATAAGAACTTCGATTTCCTTGGAAGCTCCCACCCATCCAAGGGCAATAATCAGCTTAGCACGAAGAAAGGCTTCTCCTTCTTTATCCAAAAGCTCGGTCAAAAAAGCTGCCAAGCAATCACAATAAGAAGTATAAAACGTTCTATGTTTTAACTTGGAAAGACATACTGCCATCAAATAGGCAGTAAATGCTCTCTTCCTTTTCTCCTGCTCATCCATTTTACAAAGCTTTTCCCATAAAAACTGCAGACCTTCTTCTCCATGACAATCAAAACTGTTCTCTAAGAAAAGCTGCGTCTCTTCTTCCCAGTCCTTACAGATTAGCTGATAGTGATAAGCCATCTCCCCACTGTTTCCAAGAGCAGAAATAAAACGAATCCTATTCCCATCGGGAAAGCCCTCCGCTTCCAGCTTACGATATTCATCCTCCAAAGCTTCTTTTGAAAGCCCCGGCTTCTGTCCTCTTGCCTCTACAGCTTCTCTTGCATTTTTATTGAGTAAATCCGCCATAACTTTTTCCCCGTTATATCTATATTCTTTTCGTATCCTTTGCATTTTACATCTTCTAAGCTTGAACGCCTAGCCACACCATAGTATTCTCTCAGATTCCAACCGATTTATTATGATTTCTTTGGAATTAGGGCTTTATTGCATTTCCTCTCCTAGCACCAGCCGTTCTATCCAGAGTTCTTTTTGAAGGCAATATGAGGCGGCAGCAGAAGCGTGCCTGAAAAAAGAAGCTTAGAGAGGGCGGCTGTAGCAAAAAGAGAAGCCCTAGTGCTTCTCTCTTGTTGCATTCACAAACCTTGTGTACTGTGGCTGCCATCCCAGGGTAACGGTTCCGATGGGGCCGTTTCTTTGCTTGGCAATAATAACCTCCGCCACATTTGGAGTTTCGGAATCCTTGTGATAGTAGTCATCACGGTAAAGGAACATTACAATATCCGCGTCCTGCTCGATGGCTCCCGACTCTCTTAAGTCGGAAAGCATGGGGCGATGATCCGGTCTTTGTTCCACCGCTCGGGAGAGCTGAGACAGGGCAATCACCGGACAATCCATTTCTCTGGCAATGGCCTTTAGGGAACAGGGAAATTTCGGAGATTTCCTGCTGTCTGTTTTCGAAGAACGCTTTTCCTCTTTCTCCGCTCATCAGCTGTAAATAGTCAGTCATAATCGAGAAATGCCCTTTTCCAGCTTCATCTTCCGGCATTTGCCCCGAAGCTCGGAAACTGTGATTCCCGGCGTATCATCAATCACCATATTGGCATGGGAGATACGGTCAATTCCCTCAATCAGATTTCCCCAGTCCTCATCGGTAAGATTTCCCTTTCGCAGCTTATCCGCATCAATGGAGGTTTCAAAGAGGCAGACGGTTTACCAGCTGCTCCTTGGACATCTCCAAAGAGAATACCATGGCCGGCTCTCGTTTCTTTACCGCCACATGATCCAGGATATTGAGTACAAAGGCGGTTTTTCCCATGGAAGGACGGGCGGCAATCAAAATCAAATCCGATTTTTGCAATCCGGCGGTGCGATAATCCAGGTCAATAAAGCCGGTGGGCACACCGGTAATGGATTCCTTCTGCTTGGAAGCGGCTTCAATACGTCGAAGCACATTCATCGCCACCTCATCAATGGGAACAAATTGCCGGTTGTTTTTCTGCATCAACAGCTGGAAAATCCGTTTCTCCGTACTTTCCAAAATGGTCTCCAAATCTTCCTTCCCGCTATAGCAAAGCTCTGCAATCTCTTCATTGGTTTTAATCAGAGCACGCAGGGTAGACTTTTCCTTTACCATCTCCGCATAAAGACGCACATTTCCTACACTGGGAACGGAAATCGCCAAATTTCTAAGGGTTTCCAGAGAAAAAACTCCGGCGGTACATCCTTCTTTCTTCGTAGACGCTCCTGCAAACTGACAAAGTCAATGGTCACGCCCTCCGAAGACATTTCCCGCATGGCATCAAACAAAATATGATATTGTCTGTTATAAAAAATCCTCCGGCACCAGAATTTCCAAAGCGGTCATCACCGCATCCTGGTCTCGAATCATGGCACCGATGACACTTTCCTCCGCTTCCTTGGCATGAGGAACGGTTCTTAGTACCAGGCGCTCTTCCTGTTCTGCCATTCTTTTCTTCCCTCTCTACTTTCGGTCTAAAAAAACTTCTCTCCTTTTCCTCATCATTTTCTGAAAAAAAGAAGTCTTCTAATGCTTTAAGCCCGTGGCTAAAGGTAATGAGTAATTGTTTTAGGCCTGTGGCTGAACACTGACATGAAGGTTGCTTCCACATCCTTATGCAGCTTCACCTTAATGTCATAGCCGCCGAAATTCTTCATGGGTACATCCAGCTCCATTTTCTTCTTGTCCACGGTAAGCTTATGCTGCTTCTTCAGTTCCTCCTGTACTTCCTTGGTGGAAATGGAACCGAAGGCTCTTCCGTCTTTTCCCGCCTTCATGGTGAACACCAGCTTAATGGCTTCCAGCTTTTCCTTTAATTCCTTAGCCTCTGCCAGTCTTTCCTCTGCCAGCTTTTTTCCGCATTTTGCAGCTGCAACTTCAAGGTATTTAAGTTCTTCGCATCAGCCAGTACGCCGGTTTTGGTGGGTAAAATGAAGTTTCTTCCGTAACCTTCACTAACCTCTACGATTTCTCCCTTTTTTCCTAATGCCTTTACGTCCTTTAACAAAATCACCTTCATTACTCTACTTCTCCTTCCTCAATCATCTCATCAATGGCCTTTTTGACCTGCACAATGCAGTCTGCCACTTCGCCCTCTTTAATCTGGGCTCCTGCCACGGTGCGGTGTCCTCCGCCCCCCAGCTTTTCCATTAAAACCTGCACATTCATCTCGTCGATGGAACGGGCAGAAATGAACACTACATCATTTACCTTGGTTAAGACCACGCTGGCCTTAATTCCCCGAATATTTAAGAGCTCGTTGGCTGTCTTGGCACAAAGTACCGTGGGGCTTTCCGTGCCTTCGCAGGAAACACTGCTGATGGCGAAGAAGTCCCGGTAAATATCCGCCCGACTGATGGCCTCCGCCTTGGCCTGATAATCACTGAAATCTTCTCTGAATACCTTTCGGATTCTGGTGATATCCGCACCGCAACGTCTCAGATAAGCTGCCGCCTCAAAGGTTCTTACACCGGTCTGGTTGGTAAACTCTCTGGTATCGATCACGATACCGCCATACATACAGTCCGCCTCAATAGGCTTTGCCTTGATACCGTCCCGAATATACTGCATCATTTCCGCAATCAACTCGGAAGCGGAGGAGGCATAGGGCTCGCAGTAGCTTAATACCGCTCCCTGAATCGTTTCGGAGCTTTGTCTATGGTGGTCAAAAACCACCTTGGTCTTCACCATGGTGAGAAGCTCCGGTTCATCAATGATGGACGGTCTGTCACAGTCCACCACCACAAGCATGGTGTTGTTATCCACCAAATCCTTCGCGGTTTCTCCGTCAATAAACATATCCTTCGGATAGTCTTCATTTTCCAGAAAACGCTCTTTTAAGGGTAAAATGGTGGGGGTTACCCCGTTCTGTACAATATAAGCTCTCTTATCCAAGGCGGTAACCATACGATACACGCCCACGGAGGAACCCAGACAGTCCATATCGCTGTTGATATGTCCCATGATGAGTACCTTGTCCTTGGACTCGATTAACTCCTGGAAGGCCTGGGCCTTCACTCTGGCCTTTACTCTGGTAACACGCTCCGTGCTCTGGCTCTTTCCGCCGAAGAAGTTTAACTTCTCAGGGGTCTTTGACGATAGCCTGGTCGCCTCCACGGCCCAGCGCCATATCCATACTGGTTCTGGCATATTCATAGTTCTGGGCATAGTCTCCCGCACCGAAGCCGATTCCTAAGCTGAGGGTTACGGAAAGGTCATTTCCCACATCTACCTTCTTCACCTCTTCCAGAATGGAGAAGCGGTCATCCATCATTTTTTCCAAAGCGGACTGCTTAAGAATGAAAAAATATTTATCCTTTTCGATTTTCTTTACTACACCGTTGGCAGAACCGATATAACGGTTAATCTTTCGATCTACTAAAGCAGTAAGCAGGGATCTTCTCACCTCTTCAATCTGCTCCATAACCTCTTCGTAGTTGTCCACATAGGCCAGACCTAATACGATTCTCTCCTCATCCAACTTCTGCTGTAATTCCAATTCTTCCGTTTCATCCCGAAGGTAAACCGCGATTAAACGGGTCTCCTCCGATAAGGTAACGGATTCCGGCTCTGCATCCTGCAAGGAATCCACACGAATCAGGTCAATGCAGTACTTTCTGTCCTTAAAGGAAGAATGCACCTCCAATACCGCTCCGCTTTCCGTCAAAATCTCTTTCTGAATATTGGGGAAAAGGGAAAGCAAATTCTTCTTTACCCCGCTGTCTTTTTTTGTAAGATGTGATGGAAGGCTTTGTTTTTCCCAAAGAATTCCTCCTCTTCATTGACAATACAATAGGCCGTAGGCATCTCTTCAAAAAGTCTGGCGTTGTTGTCATTTGCCTTTAAGGAGAATTCCAAAAGGGAGGACATCAGCTTGGACTTTCTGCTCTGATAGAGATACAGTACAAAACAGACATATACTACAGCAAAAAAGAGAAGGACAAAAAACGCCTTCCAATCGATAAAGCTTAACGAAATTAAAATAGGAATCCACAGGAGAGAAAGCCAAATGGGCCACCGAAGATACTGGTCTATCGTCCCTGGTATTGATTTTTCTTTTCTTCATCTTTCCTCTTTCTAAAAATACGCTGTGCCCTATTATACCCTTTCTTTTCTCATAGGTAAAGATAGAGAAAAAAACGAAAAAAATCTTTTCTCTACTTAATAAAAAAACATTTTTATCCTTAAGATTTTTCTTTATTGTCTTTCTCTTTTCCAGTCGTTACAATGATGCAGAGTTTAAGGGATTCTATGATGATCCCAAGTCCATTTTAATGAGGTGAAATATGAAAAAAATGAAAATAGCGGTAGCAATGATGGCATTAAGCCTTCTTTCCAGCATTCCCGCCATGGCAAACTGGAATAAGGGTGCGGGGGCGAACAGCAACCGTTGGTGGTATGAAAATGAAGATCATTCCTATGCACATTCCGGTTGGTTCTGGTTAGACGGAAACAATGACGGTGTGGCAGAGTGCTATTATTTCGACCAGGAAGGTTGGGCATTACTTTCCACCACCACTCCTGACGGCTACACCGTAGATGAGAACGGTGCTTGGGTTGTGGACGGCGAAGTACAAACCAAAGACGTGGAAGTAAAGGCTACTCCTAAAACCACCACGGTAAAAAAGAAGCAGAGAAAGAACGGTGTAATCAAGGAGTATAAGGTACATGCTTCCGGCTCTTCCACCGGTGTTGCGCCAAAGCAGGGTGAAGTCAATGGGGCAGACTTTAATACCGAGCATCCGGCAGACAATAGTAAAAACTAAAGTCCTAAGTGTAATTTTATATAAAAAGGGAATGTAAAAATCAATAAATAGAGTTTTTATGCAGTGTAGGTCTGAAACTCGGGGTACGCTCTCGCTAGCTTCGCCTGACTGAGCAGTGGTTTTTGTTAACCACTGCTCACTTTGCTTCGCAAAGCAAATTCCTTCGGAAGTTGGTCTAGTACAGGACAACTTTTCTGATGAAAAGTTTGTCCTTACATAGCAGTACTAACTTCAAGCATCGCTTCACTCGCTTTCAGTAAGTACCGGCGGGCTCAGACTACCCCCATTTCAGACCTATACTGCATAAAAAATACTCTATAATCCTGATTTTACATTCCCTTTTTTTAATATAAAATTACACCAAGAACTTCTTTTCCCAGTGCTTCACATTTCTTCTTTGTCTTTAAGAAGCTTAAGAAGTCACTTTGTGCCGGATAGGCTAAAACCAGATATTTGTGCTCTGACAGAGCCTGTATTCCTTCCGGACTTTGCAAAATGTCCTCTGTAGCTCTTGCAGAAAGGGGATTTCCTTCTCCTACATTCTGTACAAGCTTTTCTCTCATTTCTCCTTTGGCACCGATAAAGAGTAGCTCTTCCTGAATTCCCTTTTCCTTCGCCAGCAAAGTAAGATTTGCCTTGGAAAGGCGGAACAGCTCTTCCTCCGTTTCACATCGCTCATTTTCCCCGGCAAGCTTTTCAGACCATTTCTTAAAGAGTCCCTGCTTTTTATAACGCTTCTTACTGCCTAAAACCATAAGGCCATAGGACATTTCCAAATCTTCCTCTCTGGGAAGCTCCTTAGTGAAAAGATAAGGTACGGTAATCACCGCTACAGACAAAAAGCCTCCCAGGAAAATCCCCAAAATAGCATATTTGACTAAGGTTTTCTTGGAAATCCCTTGGGTTCCCAGGACTTCATCTCCCTTTGCGTCCTTCTCCTTTTTCTTCCAGTCTGCAAGGTGTGTGAAAGCTTTTTCCACCCTGTCTATTTTTTTGCTGCTGCCGTTGCAAAAAGCGGAAAAGTTCTGTACATCCCTGAAGCTGGCTGTTGTCCGGACTATAGTTTCCACTGTTTTTTTGGCCGTGTAAACGTTATCCGAAAGAATTTCCAGCTTATGTGCAGGAAGATTTTCATCCAATTCCGCCTTTTTTTCTTCTACATACGAAAGAACCGCATCTCCCATTTCCTTGGCAAGCTTCTCGCTACTTCCCAACAAGATAAATAGAAACAATAGCACTTTTCTCATTTCCCTCTACATAGATAAGATCCGATAAATCTTTCTCTGCTACCTTTCCCCCCAGGCGCTTTGCGATATCGCTGTAAAATGTACCGCTTTGTAAAGCATCACTGTAGGCCTGACTTACCGCAGAAAGCCTTGCTGCAATTTCCTGATTGCTGAAAGTCTGTCCTCCCTCCTCTAAAGGAAGATAAAGATTGATATCTCTTTCCCCATAGGAAGTAGGGTCAATTTTCATCAAAGCGGAATCCGCCAAGCTTTCTCTCTCTGAAGAAAGCAAAGCTTCCAGTCTTTTCCGCTCATTTCCGGCATACTCCAAGGACTGTTCCTTTTCCTTTGCCTTCTTCTCCGCACTTTCCTCCGTGCTTTCCGTTTGACTTTCCGCCTTCTGACTTTGCAAAGCCTTATAAAGCTTAAAAGAAGGAAGGGCTAAACCGCAAAGCACCGTAACAAGAAGAATCCATATCCCTTTCCGTAAACATAAAGCCAGTAATCCGGGTAAATCCAAAACCACCTCTTCTTGCAGTTCTCTTTCCATAAAATACAGTTCTCCTTTTTATTTATGTTTTTTTCTTGCAAACCTCTAATTCCTTATCTCTGCAGCATTTTACTCCTACAAAGCTCCCAGGGAAGAAAAATGAAATAAGGCCTCCAGCACGCCGCCTCCGATGGCTCTGGCCTTGTCGGAAACATTGCGATATTCCACCGCCTCACCTCTGGGATCCACATCCCCCGCCTTCATACCGGGAAATACGGAAATGCCCTCCTGCAACATTCCTCGAATTATGCCGGAGATTTCCGTCCGCATGGGAATACCATTTACCACTCCGCAAATGTCTCCGGCCTCCACCAAAGTACCGATGGGAAGGGTTTGTTCCAAGATTCCCTTCTGCCGGTGCCCGAAGCACCCTTTCTTTCCCATATCCGCCGATGATTCCCGGGAATGCCGGTATTGGGAATCGCAGATCCCTTAAGGAGCACTCTTCCCAAATCATGGCCTCTTTTACTTTCTATGACTGCATGGCAATCCACGCCGGCAGTAAATCCGGGGCCTATTCCGATGACAAGTCTTGCATCCTCCATACCGGTTCCCAGATTCTTCTTGGCAAGAATAGCATCCACCACAGCATCCGGCTGTAGTCTGTGTAGAAAGCTCTTTCCCTCATCCACCACCACAGGTACTTTTTTTTGAGAAATCGCTTCATGTATTTCTTCCAAGCATTCTGCCCGAACCGCCGTAATGCCTTCCACACTGCACTCTCCCAAGCGAATCGCCTCCGAAAAAGCAACATTTCTACGAACTGCTGTGGGAATCGCCAAATCACTGTGGCAAACGGATATTCCCGCCCGATACAGCCGAATGGAAATTCCCGTTGCCAAATCTCCTGCTCCCCGGATAAATACAAGCATAAAACCTTCCTTTCAGAAAAACAAATCTTCTGGCAAAAAAGAAAATATCACCTATAATGAAGTCATCAGACAAGAACTTATAGAGCTGTAAAAACTCCTGTAAGAGCTTTCATGACAAAAATCCTCACGTTATCAGACTTTGAGTTTTGATTCTACCATAAGTCTTAAAAAGAACATAGTTTTTTTGAAAAACCGTAAGCAAAAAGGATAGAAAGCCGCTTGGACAAAACAGGTTTTTATAAGAAAGGAGACACTTTGACGAAACAGAAAGGACAGATTGACGACAATCTGCAAAATAAAGTCATTCGAGTTCCTCTGTCGGAAGCTCTCGGCATAAAAAGGAGTCAACGCCATTATCGGTAGCGGAGGAAAAAGCAGCCTACTAAAGTCTCTTTCCCTTGAGCTGTCTCAAAAAGGCTCCGTGCTTCTCACTACCTCCACCCATATCCTCCCCTTTTTCTCATTGTGAAAAATATCTGTTTCTCAGATGAAAATGTTTCAAGCTCCGATGAGAAATATTTCAATCCTCAATGAAAAATGCTTTAATTTCCAATGAGAATGTTTCAACTCTCAATAAAAAAATATTTTCAACTCTCAAATGAAAAATATTTACTTCCCGGTGAAAGATATTCACTCCGAAGAAGCTTTGGAAAAATTCGAAAAGCTCTCCTTCAAAGCAAAAGTTCTATCCTTATGGGAACAAGTCCCAAAAACCCTATTCTATGCTTGGGAACTCTGGAAAACAAAATGGCAAGCTTTCCCCCTTTTCCCCTGCCCTTCTCTGCTTTGGAGCAAAATGGCAGACTATGTCTTGGTGGAGGCGGACGGCTCTAAACGATTACCCGGAAAAGGCCCATGGGCAGAATGAGCCCGGAGATTCCTAAAGGAGAGCCAAAGAACTGTACTTGTATTCGGCGCTTCCGCTCTTCATAAGCCTATCTCTGAAGTCATTCATCGAGTGGAAATTTTCCAAAACTTTTTCACTCCCATCCTTAACCCCCGACACTCTACTGACTAAGGAGCTTCTCTTGCAGGCTTTCCGTAAAAAGAAAACTTGGGGGACTGCCTTTTTGTGAATCAGCTGGATTGTCTCACAAAAAAAGAAGCAGAAGAACTGCTTCTTTTCTTACAAAAGGGCTTAGGGAAAATGGTTTGTGGCGGATCTTTAAAAGAAGGATCCGCTCATCCCGAAGTACTTCTTTTTGTAAAGATATTTTTTTGAAATATGGGTTTCGTTTAAAGCCGCTTTTTATAAAAACTTTTTATAATCGCATCCGAAGAAGCTGTTCCATCTTCAGAATAGCTTCTTCCGTGTCCACATCCCAAAGCTCAAATTCTCTTTCCACCGGAATCTTATGAATTTCTTCCACCGAAATCATGCCGGATTTTAAAAGCACGCCTCCACCATGATCTCCGGTTAAATTCCGCAGATTTTCAAAAGTACTTCTTTGGGAAAAAAATCACCGATTCCCCCTTCCCCTGATAGCTCAAACGGTAAAGCTCCTCCGGATTCTCTGAAAAAGCATCCACAAGATTTCTTAGGCTTTCCTCAGAAAGCAAGGGCTGATCCCCTGTTAAAAACATGCAGGCATCCCAGGACTTGGCTTGTTCCGAGGAAAGAGCCACTCGAATGGTATCACTCTGTTCACTCTCTTCATGCATCAAAACGGAAAAATGCATTTCTTTGGCCAGCTGTTCCACCTCTTTAAAACGAGTCACTACCAAAGGCGTATCCAGAACAGTCTTCCCGCCCTTTCCCCGTTTCTTTTTTTCCTGCACTGTAGCATCACTGTCCTGAATTCGTTCAGAAAGAGACCCCACCGCCTGATAATTATAGAAAAAATGGGATAAGGTATGAAAGGTATAGGAAATCATGGGCTTTCCCGCTATTCTTTCCAATAATTTATTTTTTCCGAAGCGTCTGCTCCAGCCTGAGGCCATCACCACAAAGCCCAAATGTTTCATTATCTCTTCCTTCCCTATACCTACGCAAAACTATCTTCTTTTCCCAAAAACTCTTATTCCGCAAAAGAAGCTCTTATCCTTTAAAAAAGCTGTCTGCCCTGTACGAATTTCGCCTGCAGGCGGGCACTCTCTTCTCCGGTATACAAAAGCACTTCCAAGCGCTCCTTCACCGTTTGCTTTCGAACACTTCTTCTTTTTTCATGGAAGACTAAAGCATCCGCTTCGTACCCGGGGAGAAAAGATCCCACCTTTCCAAAAAAGCTTCCCCCTGAGAGAGTTGCCAAGCAGAAGGCTTCTTCCAAGGTAAGGGGGGCAAGGCTTTGATCCATAAGGCGGAAACGAAGCTTTGATACGGAAATGGCATCGGTGATGGCTCTTAGCATGGAGAGGTTTGCTCCTCCGGCCACATCCGTTCCCAAGCCGACCTTCACATTTTCCTCTAAGAAATAGCGAATAGGAGCCGCTCCGGAACAAAGGTTTCGTGTTGGACTGGGGACAATGGCAAATCATCGTTCCCCTCGCCTTTAAGGCGGATAGCTCTTCTCCCTCCGTATATACGCAATGAGCCATGATGCTGTTTTCCAAAAGACCGTAGCGGTCATAGGTATCTCCGTAATGCTTTGCGTCGGGACAAAGCTCCTTTACCCAGGCAATCTCTCCCAGATTTTCCGACAAATGGGATTGCACCGGAAGCTTGTATTCCTTCGCCAGCTTTCCTAAAGCCCTCCATCAAAGCATCCGAACAGGTAGGGGTAAATCTCGGCGTAAGAATCGGCTTACAGTTCTGCCAATCCTTAGGAATCTCCGAAAGCCATTCCTTGGTGTTTTTAAGGGATTCCTCCGCAGTATGCTCCGTTAAATACTCCGGAGAATTTCGATCCATATTGACCTTTCCCACATAGGACACCAAGCCGCTTTCTTCCAAAAGCTTCATAAGAAGCAAGGTGGCATCCTTGTGAAGGGTTCCAAAGATAACCGCTCTGGTGGTGGCACTTTCCCGCAAGTCCTCCACAAAATCCTGATAGCCTCTTTCAGCATAGTCAAGTTCTGATATTTGGCTTCCTCCGGGAAGGTGTTGACATTCAGCCAATCCAAAAAGCTCCAAAGTCCATCTTGGTCCCCAGAAACCATACTGAGGCGCATGGAGTGGAGATCCACCATTCCCGGAATAATCAAATCTCCGGAATAATCCTTGATTTCCACAGAAGACAGCTCCTTGGGGAGACTTTCATAAACCCCTTGGCATAAACCATCCTTTATGTGCAGATAGGCATTTTCCTTACAAATCAGATTCTTTAAATTCTCACTGTAACAAATATCCCCTCGAAGCAAATACTCCATGGATTCCTCCTTAATCGAAGCTTACAGCATAATATACTTCAAAATAAAGATGAGCGACAGTACATACATCAGCGGTGTCAACTCCTTGGACTTTCCTGTGAAAAGATGAAGCACGGTGTAGCTGATGATACCGAAGGCAATTCCCTCGGAAATGGAATAGGTAAAGCCCATAGCACAGATACAGATAAATGCAGGGAATAGCTTTTAACCATATCCTCCCAGTCAATCTTCGTTACCTGCTGCATCATGAAAAATCCTACAACAATCAAAGCCGGTGCTGTAGCAAAGGATGGAATGGCAAGGAAAATCGGAGAAAGGAATAGGGACACCAGGAAGAGTCCTGCAGTCACCAATGACGTCAGGCCGGATCTTCCTCCCTCTGCAATACCGGATGCGGATTCTGCAAAGGTCGTAATGGTAGAGGTTCCCAAAACGGCACCTGCTGTGGTTCCTAAGGCATCCGCCAAAAGAGCGCCCTTAATGGCAGGTAACTTTCCTCTTCATCCAACATATTTGCCTTGGATGCGCAACCGATTAAGGTTCCCAAGGTATCAAAAACATCTACAAAAGAAAAGCAAAAAAACAACTACCAGGAAATTCAAAGAAAATACATTGCTCAAATCCATCTTAAAGAAGGTGGGCGCAATAGAGCTGGGTACAGAAATCAGGGAGCTTGGAATCAAGCTGTAGAAGCCTGCCTCGGGATTCGGAACATAAAGGCCTGTCAACTGACAAAAAATACCTAAAACCCAGGTAACAATAATACCGATTAAGATGTGCCCTTTAATATTCTTTACTACCAAAAATAGAAGTTACCAGCACACCGATTAAGGCCAGAAACCACGGTAATTCCTTCAGAAGCAAAGCTTCCCGCTTCGATAGACTTCTTAAAAAGAAAAGAGGTTACCAGAGTAGCGCCCGTCCACAACAATGTGAGCGTTCTGAAAACCGATAAAGGTAATAAAAAGCCAATTCCCACAGCCACAGCCACTTTCAAGCTCTTCGGAATCGCATTGAACATTGCCTCTCGTACATTGGTCAAGGAAAGAAGGATAAAAATAACACCTTCCACAAAAACTGCTGCCAAAGCCGTTTCCCAGTTATAGCCCATCCCCAATACCACCGTATAGGAAAAATAAGCATTCAGTCCCATACCTGCGGAAAGCACGAAGGGAAGGTTTGCCAGAATTGCCATAAAGAAGCTGGCCAGGGCTGAGGCTAGGGCTGTTGCCGTAAATACCGATCCGGCATCCATTCCGGAAGCTCCGAGAATTCTGGGATTCACCGCCAAGATGTACGCCATGGTCATAAAGCTGGTGACTCCGGCAATGACCTCCGTCTTTACATCCGTGTTCTTTTCTTTCAGTTTGAAAAATTTCTCCATCTGTCGTCCCCCTATGAAAAAAAATAGACTGTATATGAAAACGGGTAGTGACTTCACGACATGTTCCTACTCGTCCTCAAGCATGTTTTGCCTCCCTAGCCCTCTATTTTACTCCATTTGTTGCTTTTGCAATGTCTCCTTCCTTTCGAAAAATCCCCTTACTAAACTTACTCGCTATACAGGAGATTGTACATCAAGTCTCGTAAAAGAACACCAAATATTTTTCATTTCTACACTTTTTTTCTCAATAAATACATTTTCATCTTGGATATTTTTGTATAGGAACACAGGGGACAAAATAGAGAGTTTTTTTATCGTTTCGGGCGAAATATCTTATGGCACAAAAAGGCAAATTTATGCAATAATCAGTATAACACTCTTCGAAATAGAGCTAATTTATTAGTTATTTTTTTATAGGGGGCATAAATATGAATAATCGATTACAAGCAATTCTCTCAAAAGTTTGTTTAAAAGGAAAAGGAAGCCGATCTGGTTATGAAAAATGCCCGCATTCTGGATGTTTTTTTACCGGCAGTATTTATTCCGGGGATGTGGCTGTTTCCCAGGGCTATATCGCCGGAATCAGGGAATATCGGGGCAAAGAAAGAAATCGATGCCAAGGGACAATTTCTGGTTCCCGGTTTTATAGATGCCCATTTGCATCCGGAATCCACCATGGTGACTCCCCATGAATTAATCACTCTGGCGACTTTGAAAGGAACCACCTGCTTTATTGTGGATCCCCATGAAGCCTGCAATGTTTCCGGTAAAGAGGGTATCGATTACATTTTACAACAAAGCGAGAAAAGTCCCGCCAATGTCTTTGTGATGCTTCCTTCCTGTGTCCCCTCCACGGAGATTGACGACAACGGCGCTGTCTTTTCCGCAGAGGATATGAAGGAATATCTGGAGAATCCTCGCATCTTAGGGCTTGGGAGAGTAATGGATGATTATAGCGTGATTCATCGGGAAAAGAAAATGATGGAAAAGCTCTCGCTGTTTTCCCGGCATATTTTAGACGGTCATGCCCCCTTTCTTCCAAAAGAAGACTTACAGGCCTATGCCTTAAACGGCATTCAAACGGATCACGAGGCGGTGGATTTTGACTATGCCCTGGAGCAGATTCGTGCGGGAATGCACATTCATATCCGGGAAGGCTCCGCCGCAAGAAATTTAGAGGCTTTGGTTAAGGGAATACTGGCTCACAAAATCGATACCAGAGTATTTTCCTTCTGTACCGATGATAAGCACATTGAAGATATCATAAGAGAGGGGCATATCTCCCACGCCGTTCGAAAGGCTATTGCACTGGGGCTTCCCACCTGCTCCGCCTACCAAATGGCCACCATTAATACCGCGGAATGTTGCGGCCTATCTCATCTGGGGGCTATCGCTGTGGGCAGACAGGCGGATTTTTCTTCTGATTTCCGACCTGGAAAAGGTCGAAATCACCGCTGTATATCATAAAGGAAAAGAAAGTAGTGGAATCCGAGCATTTACGCATTCCCCGCTGTCCTCAAAGCTGAAGAAAACCGTTCACCTCTCTCCTCTTAAAGAAAAGGCTTTTCGTTTACCCATTTCCAAGCAGGAAGTAAATGTCATTGCCATGGAAGAAGGGCAGATTACCACCAAACGTTTACAGGTGATGCTGAAACGATGCAGCAATTTTACCGGAGAAGAATATCCGGAATATCAGAAAATCGCCGTTATAGAGCGACATAAGGGAAGCGGAAAAATCGGATTGGGCATCTGCCAGGGCTACGGCATCCATGGAGGAGCCATTGCCAGCTCCGTCAGTCATGATTCCCACAACCTGATTGTGATTGGGGACAATGACCGGGATATGTGCTTAGCAGTCAATGAACTCATACACCTGCAGGGAGGATTTGTGCTGGTGCAGGGAGGAAAGGTTTATGATTCTCTGGCCCTTCCTATTATGGGACTGATGTGTGATTGCGGTTTTATGGAAGCGAACGGGCATCTGGAAAACATGAAGCAAAAAGCCCACGAAATGGGAGTCCCCAGGGGAATGGATCCCTTTATCAGCCTGTCCTTCCTGGCGTTACCGGTGATTCCGGAGATTCGCATTACGCCAAGAGGGCTTTGTCTGGTGCAGAATGGAAGGCCAAGGTTGATTCAGTAAGGAAAGAGTCGTTTCAGAAAAGAGATTATGGTACTGCTTACATTTTATGCAGTATGGTACTGATTTCGGGGCACGCTCCCGCTAAAGCTCGCCTTCGTAGCTGTTCTAAGTTCAAGCTACGCTTCGCTGCTTTTCACTAAGAACAGACGGGCTCACATTGCCCCGTCATCAGTACCATACGCATAAAATTTGTTTGGCGTTCATCCACACTTTCCTTTTCTTTGAAATAACATCTTTACTTACGGAATCACATTGCCCCGTCATGCCATACCATACTGTATAAAATTTTTGTTTGGCGTTCATCCACACTTTCCTTTTCTTTAAAATAACATCTTTCCTTACGGAATCACATTTCTCCTTCATTCAGCACCATACTGCACAAAAATTCCTGTTTGGCATCCGCCCTGAGCTTTTTCCCGCTTTAGATATAACTATTTTTCTATATCTAGTTAAAAGAAATCTATTCTTTACAATACCGACTCTTTTTCTTTAGGATAGAAATATTACAAAGGACGTTTTTTTCTATAGAAATAAGAACTGTTGAAAACTTTACATCTTAACCTGAAATGCTTTACTCGATTTTTTTATAGAAAGAAGGATTCCAAAAAAATATTTTTCTGAAATGAGGGAGTTAGTATGGGAAAGAAAAATGGCTGAGTCTTCAACAGACTGTATGGATTGCCTTAGGGCTTGCTTTGGGTTTGGTCTTCGGACTGATTATGCCTGAGTTTTTCTATACTCCTCTAAATGTAATTGCCACCATTTACATGTCATCCTTGAAAATGATGATTTTTTTCCCTTTGGTTTTTTGTAGTCTTCTGACCGGCATTATGGGCATCGGTTCCATTGCCAAAACCGGAAAAAAATCGGTCTCTATTCTCTTTTGTGGTTTACGGCTACCACCCTTTTTGCCAGCGCACTGGGACTTTTCCTTCCCGGACTTCTCCATCTTGGAGCAGGAGCTCAGATTGTCGCTACTGACGTAAAGGTGGACGCGGTAGAGTTTAAAAGCCTTCTGGGAACTTTGGAAAATATCATTCCCTTCAATCCTATTGCGGCATTTTCCGAGGGAAATATGCTTCAGGTGCTTTCCTTTTCCATCATTATGGGACTGGCCTGCCTCTCTCTAAAGGAAAAGGCGGAGCCCTTTTGTGAAGCTGTGCACCTCCATCCACGATATTTCCATTTTTATTGTTTCGAAGATAATGCTTTTTACCCCCATCGGCGTTTTTGCCTGTATGGCTACGGTAATGTACAGCAACGGCATCAAGACAGTTCTACAGCTGGGACAGGTTATGCTGGCCTTATACATCACCTTTGCCCTCTATGCCCTGATTGTATACGGCGGTATCGTGCGCCTGGTCGGAAAAATCCCTGTGGGAAGATTTTTCAGCTCCATTGCCCCTGCCAGCTTAAATGCCTTTTCCACCTGTTCTTCCAATGCCACGCTCCCCCTTTCTATTGAATGTGCGGTGGAGTCCTTGGATGTTCCTGAGGAGATAGCCTCCTTAACGCTGCCTCTGGGTGCCACCATTAACATGGATGCGGTGAGTATTCTGATGTCTTTTATGATCAGTTTCTTTGCCGCCGCCTTGGGCATTCCTCTAACGCTGGATACCATGATTACGGTTCTGGCAGCCAATACTTTGCTTAGTATCGGAACTCCGGGTGTACCGGGAGGGGCTATTGCCGCCTTTGCCGCTCTGGCTCCCATGGCAGGACTTCCCATCAACCAAATCCTGGGCGTTTATATTTCCGTAAATACTCTGGCAGATATGGGGGCCACCACCGTCAATGTAATCGGTGACATCGCCTGTGCCACTGCCATCAGTAAGCAGTTGGAGAAAAAGAACGGATAAAGAACCCGCCTAAAAGTGAGTCTTTAAGAATAAGATGCATTAAGAATAGATACTATAAAAAGCAAGTCTCCGAGTGTACAGTCTTTGCATAAAATCCGGAACTTGCTTTTTTTCTTATTTTCTTTATAATTTAGGAGTATTTTACGTTTTTAAAGAAAAGGAGTATTTATGGGAGAATCTTATTTTGACGGCGGTTTATTGCAGCTTATCGGATGGGCACTGTTAGGAAGCCTTATCACGGTATGTACCTTGGGAATCTGCTTTCCTTGGGCTCTTTGCATGATTTATAACTGGGAAATTTCCCATACCGTCATCAACGGGCATCGCCTTCGTTTTACCGGTAAAGCCACCAACCTCTTTCTTCAGTGGATTAAGTGGTTCCTGCTTTGCATTATCACCTTAGGAATTTACAGCTTTTGGCTCGGTATTGCCATCAGAAAATGGAAGGTAGCCCACACCGAATTTGCCGACTAAAATTTGTTAATCGAGATACATTCTAAGTTTTCTCTGCAAAGGAAGGCTTAAAGTCCAGCGTCCTTTTATCCTTCCTTTCTACACCACCCGGGAACTGCCGAAAGCAGTGTCCGGGTGTATTCTTTTTGGGGATTTTGAAAAATACTTTCACAGTCTCCCTCTTCTACGATTTTTCCTGCCTGCATTACCCCGATTCTATCACTGATATAACGAACCATGGCCAAATCATGGGCCGTAAAAAAATATAGCTAAGCCCCAGCTCCTTTTTGTAAATCCTTTAACAGATTTACAATCTGAGCCTGTATGGACACATCCAAGGCGGAGATTGGTTCATCGCAAAGGATAATTTCCGGTTCTACAATCAGGGCTCTGGCAATGCCGATTCTTTGTCTTTGCCCTCCGGAAAAGGCATAGGGCATCTTTCTTCTATCCGCTTCGGCCAAAGATACTCTTTCCAAAGCCTTCTTTATCTTTGCCTCTTCTTCTGTACGGGAGAGTTTTAGGCGTCGTAAAGGCTCCCGTAGAATTTCCTCTACAGTCCAATGGGGATTTAAGGAAGAATAGGGGTCCTGAAAGATAATCTGCATCTTATCCTGCATTTCTCGTAAAGCCTTTTGAATCCTTCCTTTTTGATTTCCTGTCCATGAAAATAGACTTCCCTGCCGTTCTCTCTTGTAATCCTAAAAGGCAACGACCAAGGGTACTTTTTCCACAGCCGGATTCCCCCACCAGGCCATAGCATTCTCCCTTATACAGATCCAAATCCACCCCCTGCACCGCATGGGTAGCTATCTTTTTTCTTCCCCAAAAGTCCCTTTGATAAAAATACCTTTTCTATTCCTCTGGCGGAAAGAATCAGCTCCTTTTCTTTCATTTTTTTCTCCCTAATCTTCTTCCTATTCTTAACTACATTTTTTAGATGGTTTTATATTTTTCTCTCCTAAAGAAACTTTGTGACAGAAAACCCTGTGGCTTTCGGAAAGCCTTGCTTCCTCCGGTAAGGCATCCTGACAGGCATCTATCCTTTCCTTGCACCGTTCATAAAAAGGACAACGGGTAAATTCCTTTAAAATCGAGGGTGGATTTCCCTCAATGGCCACCAGTGCCTCTTCCTTATCCTTTTTCCATACTGGGGATGGCCGCTAAAAGGGCTTTGGTATAAGGATGTTTGGGTTCCCGGAAAATCTCTTCCACCGTTCCCTCTTCCATCACCTTCCCTCCGTACAAAATCAGAATGCGTTTACAGCGTTCCTTCACCAAAGATAGGTCATGGCTAATCAGGATCAAGCTTGTATTTCTTGCTTTCACCCCTTCCAAAAGTAAATCTAAAATCTGAGCCTGCAGGGTCACATCGAGAGCCGTGGTAGGCTCATCCGCAATCAGCAGTGCGGGAGAACAGGATAAAGGCCATGGCAATCAGGACTCTTTGCCGCATACCGCCGGAAAACTCATGGGGGTATTGCTTATATTTTTTTCCTCCGGATTGGGAATACCCACAGACGCTAACAGCGCTATGGCTCTTTCTTTAGAATCCTTTGTATTAAAGTCCTTTATCTTGAAATCCTGTATATTAGAATCCTTTGCATGAGAATCCTTTGCATGAGAATCTCTTCCATAAGAATCTCTTCCATAAGAATCTCCTCCATAAGAATCTCCTCCATAAGAATCTCTTCCCTTCTTCCTTTGTCGTTCAAAAATCTCTCTCAACTGTTCTCCGATGGGAATCAAGGGATTCAGTGCCGTCATGGGATCTTGAAAAATCATAGCCATACGGCTCCCTCGAAGAGGCAGATATTCCTTTTCCGTCAGATTTCGTAAATCCAAATCTTGAAACGAAAGCTTCCGGGCAGAAGCTTTTGCTTTTTCCGGCAGTAATCCCATAATGGCCTTCATAGCCATGGATTTTCCGCTTCCGGACTCTCCGATAATTCCCAAAACCTCTCCTTCTTCCAGAGAAAAGCTGACGCCGGAAACCGGATAGACCTTCATTTTTCCATAGGGTATTTCCACCTGCAAATCTTCAATTTCCAAAAGCATCTTCTACTCCCTTTCTAAGAGAAGCGATTCCCTAAGGGCCTCGCCCCATTGATGGAAAGACAAAACCGTTATAATGATCAAAATTCCCGGAAGAATAGCCATGTGGGGAGCCTTTTGCAGGAATTTCTGGGCATTCTGTAAGAGACTTCCCCAGCTGGACATAGGAGCAGTTACCCCTCGTCCCAGAAAGCTTAATGCACTCTCCACCATGATTGAGGAGGCTATAGCCGCCGTGGAAGCTGTGATAATAGTGGGAAGTATCCCCGGAAAAATATGGCTAAAAAGTATTCGCAGGGGAAAAATTCCTAAAAATCGGGCATATAGAACATATTCCCGCTCTTTTAGGCTTAAGACCTCTCCTCGAATGATTCTTGCTGTTTCCATCCAGCTTAATAGCCCGATTACCATAACAAGAGAAAACAGACCTCTTCCAAAAACCATACCGAAAACCATTACCAATATCATCCAGGGAATGGAGGAAAGAACGTCTACAAGGCGCATGAAGAAGAAATCCACCACTCCCCCGAAATATCCGGAAAGAAGCCCAATCATAACACCCAGACCGATACTCATCGCCATAGACAAAAAAACCGACCATAAGTGAAACTCTTCCCCGTAAAGAACTCTGGCAAAATAGTCTCTCCCTACCTCATCCGTCCCGAAAAAAATGTTGCAGAGAAGGTTTTGCCAGACTATGAATCACATCCAAGCCCTCCGGATCCAAGGGAAGAAGAGGTAATACTATGGCTAAAATACTGAAGCCTATCAAAAAAATACTGGCTAAAAACTCTATGGGGATGGCTTAGAATTCTGTTAATAAAGGCTTTACCTCTGTTAGCTTGCATTTTTCTTATCCTTCCTTCTTCCAAAGTGAAATTCTCAGGTCAATCAAACAATACAAAAATATCCGAGAGCAAATTTCCCAGAATTACCAAGGTACCGGATAAAAGCAAAAATCGCCATCACAATAGGATAATCCAGCGCATCCACCGCTTTCACAAAATAAAAGACCTATCCCGGGCCAGGAAAAAAACGGACTCCGTAATCACCGCCCCCGTCACCAGTAAGGGCAGAGACATGCCCAACTTACTAATCATGGGGAGGCAAACATTTCTTGCCACATGATGAAAAAGAATTTCCCTCTTACTTGCGCCAAAAAGCTCTTTGTACCAAAACATAGTCCTGCCTTAATTCAGACAATGCGGAAGAACGAACATAGCGCATTAAATCCGGAAAAAAAGCAAGCACCAATACACAGTAAGGAAGAAAAAAAGATGATGGAGAAAGTCCGGAATATCTTTTTCCTTCCCAATGGTATGCATCCCTAACAAAGGAAAAAAAGCTTCCAATGATAGCCAAAAAAATAAATCAGCACCAAGGCAATCCAGAAGCTGGGTACCGCAAGACCTATGGTGGAAAGGCTATCTAAAAGCTTATCCTGCCATTTTCCCTTTTGGCTGGCACTGTAAAGTCCCACCGCCATCGCCAAAAAGTAGGCGGTAAGGTAGGAGGAAGCACTAAAAGGATAGTGTTTGGAATTCGTATCCGTAGATCATCCTTAATCCGGGTATGACTAAGGAGAGAGTTACCGAACTCTCCCCTTAGAATATTTTTTTAACCAACGAAAATACTGCACGGGCATGGGATCATTTAAGCCGTATTCCTCTCTTTTTCCTCCCTTTGCGCCTCCGTCATCTTGGAATTGGCTATGGAATCCACCGCATCATAGGGAACCAGATTCATAAGTCCAAAGGACAAAAGGGTAATCAATAGGAGCAGGGGAATACTTTTGCAAAAATTCTTCTCCCGATATAGAATGCCATTTTTCTTGCCTCTTTTCTACTTGTTCTATTCTTTTTGAAAAAAATAAAGCACTTGCTTACTTGCTAAAAATACTCACAGCTTTGCTACAACACTTACTTTCCTGCTTTTTAAACTTATTTAAACTTTAGCTTGGATAAATCTCCCAAAAGGTGTAGATAGGCACAAGCTGGGCTTCTTCCGGATCCACATCCTTCTTGGTAACCAATGTTCTTAAATTGGTGCCCAGAGGATAATAAATTGCCTCTTCCGTTACCAATCGCTGTACCTTATTATAGATTTCTTTACGTTTCTCCAGATCCAAAGTACTATTTCCCTCTCTAAACAACTTGTCGATTTCCGTATTGTGGTAATTCATGTTGTTGTCCTTCTCGGAGGAGAAAAGAATGGCGAAGGTATCCGGATCGGAGCCCATCACATAGCCTCCCAGGAAAATGTCATAGTCCTTATTCTCCAAGTCCTTGGTAGCTTTGTAGTAAGCCGCATCTGCCAGGCTCGCCAAATCCACCTCCACACCTACAGCCTTACATTCCGCCTGAATAGCCAAAGGCTTCTCTTTCTAAAAATAGGAGTATTAGCCGGATAGAGTAAAGTCAACTTCTTAGGACCATTCTTTACCTCTTCCTTGGCTTTCTCCAAGTCCTGATCCCACTTATCCACATCCTCGCTGTAGAACTGGTTATCATAGGGCAGGAAGGAATAGCCTAAATGATAGTAATCCGGATCTCCGTAAGCCGCTTTCATAATTTCCTCTCTGTTTAAGGCATGGAAAATGCCGGAACGGAATGTCTTATCCTGCATATTGTCGGAAGCGGTATTCAAACGAATATAAGGCACGACCTTCACTATAATTGTATAGGGTGAAGGCATCATTTTCCCGATAAGGCTCAATCATATCAGGAGACAATACCATGGCCTCCGCCTCTCCGTTCTGCATAGCCAAAGTAGCGGTATCTCCCTTGTCAATTACCCGATAAATCAAGGTATCAATATAAGGTTTTCCCTTGGCATAGTTGGGATTCGCCTTAAACTTCAGATACTCTCCGGTCTTGTACTCTTCCAGCACATAGGGACCTGCTCCTACTACCTTGTCCTCCAAGAGAGAAACATCCGTATTCTCCTTGCCTTCAAAGATATGCTTAGGGATAATGCTGACTTCATCGGAAAGCATTTCCATAGCACTGGCAGAAACAGAGGGGAGCTTAAAAAGAACGCTTAAATCATCCTGCTTTTCCACCTTTATAGGCTGATCCCCGATATAAAGATTCTTTGTCAGGCTGTTGATGGTTTCATAGGTGAAGACAATGTCTTCCGCAGTTAAAAGCCTCGTCATCACTCCACTTTAAATCCGGCTTTAGCTTCATGGTAAGAGTCAGACCATCCTGAGAGGCCTCCATGCTCTCCGCCAGAATATAATCCACAGTTCCATCTCCATAGATATGATAAGCCGGAGCATAGGCTGCATGACAGGTCATCAGGGTATAGCGATCATCTGCTGTTAAAGGGTTCAGGGTATTTCCCGGGTCACCGTCAATGATATAGGTGAAGCTGTCCTTCTGTCCGGAAGCACTTGCCTCTGCCTTATTCTCTCCATCGGAAGAAGCGTTCTGCTCCTGCGCTTTTTCTGTAGATGCTCCCGTTCCCTTGTCTTCCGCCTTGCTTCCGCCGCAAGCCACCAGGCTTACCGATAAAAAGCAATAGAGGAAGTAACTTTACCAAGTTCTTTTTCACTTTTCTCCTCCTTCTGTACTGTTTCTCTTTCTTCTTTCCAAGATTTTTCTTTGCCATTAGGGAAAATGTCGGTTTTTAGAAATCAAAGCAGTATTTTATAATAATATTTTTTTGTTTCGCCCTCTTTATTATTATACTTTTTTTCACCAATTTTATCAATAGTATAAATTGCTTTTTTTGTTAGATATTTATAATCGTGATAAATGTATAGACTTATTGATTTATAAATAGTGTATAAATCAGTCCCTTCATATTCAAAAAAATTCGGCATATTTTTTTACAGACTGTTCCAACATCTTCCACGATAGTCATGAAAAGCAAACTCTCCCGTTCTTCATCCGACATAAACATTCAGAAACAAAAAAAGATGTAAAAAAACCATGGAAGCTATAGCTTCCTGCAACAATCGAACTCTCTAAGGGTCGATTCGCAATGTTACACTCCCAGTTTTTTTACATCTTTAATTTCTTTTTTTGATTTAGATTAATTTGGTCTTTAAAGCAATTTTTTAGCTTTTTAAGCAATTTGGCTTTTTAATACTATTCTCTTTATGCAGTAGGAACGATAATCTCTACACGTCTGTTCTGCTGTCTTCCCTCTGCGGTATCATTGGTAGCAACGGGACGACTTTCCCCATAGCCGTGGGTGGTGATTTCCGCAGTCACACCCTGAGATGCCAAATATCTTTTTACGGAGTTTGCACGGTTCTCGGAAAGAACCTGGTTATGCTCATCCGTATCCATAGAGTCGGTATGTCCGTCAATCTGGAATGCGGTAATTCCCTTCCTTTAATACCGTCGCCAAATCATTTAAAAACCTTCTCCGCATCCGGACGAATATCATATTTATCCACATCGAAAAAGCACGCCGGAATCCAAGGTGATTAAAAGGCTGTTAGCCTCCAGGCTTGGTACTGCGGGAACCATGGAAAGCTTTGGCAGCTTGGTAGGCTTCTCTAAAGGCTTGGCATCTACAGTCTTTTCGTCATAGCCAAGGGAAATCACTGCCTTTCCCTGTCCATCATTTTTTTAATGGTTAAACCGGTCTCACTGTTATAGTACTTTCCGCTTCCATCCGGCATCACATCAATATCGATAGAGCCCTGGGTATAGCTGGTGGAATAATCGCTGACCATCATGGTAATGTCCTTCTTCGTGTCTGTGAAGATTCCATTGCCACCTTCGCTAACCTGGAGCGTAATGCCCTGCCCATCATCGGAATACTGTCCGGTACCGTCAGAATTCACCTGTAAGGTGATTCCCTTCTGCTCATCCACATATTGTCCGGAACCATCGGTATTTCTCTGGATGGTAAGACCCCTCTCCGCATCCACATACTGTCCTGAACCGTCACCGTCTGTCTGTACGGTAAGACCGTCGGCACTCATCTGACCGGCTCCTCCTTCTCCCAGCTGCATCACACTGTTTCCACGGAAAATCTGGTCATTCTCCAACTTTACAGGGGTAACGGTGATACCGGGAACGGAACTTAAGGCTTCTGTCTTGTCCATAGTAATCTTCGCTGCAGGATTTTCAAAAATTCCAAGACCGTTAATCTCCACTGCGGGAATTGCAGGAATCTCTCCCAATGCATAACCAGGGAACAATGAGATCCTTGGCATCGGAAGCTTCTTCCTTCTCGGTTTCCTCTTCCGTTTCCTTTTCTGTTACTTCTCTTGTTGCCTTCTCTGTCTCTTCCTTCTCTACACTGCTGGGCTCTGCTGCTTTCTTACCGCCACAAGCACTCATCATGATGGCAAATGACAGGGCGATAATAGGATAAATCTTTTTCTTCATACTCTTCCTTTCCTCCTAAAGCTTTTTACAAAGCGGAACTCAGCACTATTGCACTCTTTTTCCTACCGAAAACCGACAAGTTGCCCTAGCAGTTTATCAAAAAAATACGCAAAAAGTATATCCTTTTTAAGAGTTTTTGTAAAATTTTTAAAAAGTAAGCACGATTTTTCCTATGCTTTTATCTTCTACGAAGCGCGATTTTTCCTATGCCTTATCTTCGACGAAGCACGGTTCGTTCCGCATATTTTTCCGAAGAAATGATAGCCGGAGCCTCCCTCACTGATGATATCCAAAAAGCTCATCCGCCTTCGTCACCTGAATTCCCCCAAGCATCGTAACGCCTTTAGAAAAGAGGCAGTCCGGAAGCATGCTTGCGGTAGGCCCACCACTAAAAATTTCCGCATCCTTTTTCGCCATAGCCAAAATCCCCGGCAAGGTATCATTCAAAATCGTTACTCCGGTAATCACCAGCAAATCTGCCTCCGGCACGCATTCTCCCGCCCTCTCCGGAGGAAGGTAATAGGGCATTTCCCGCTCCTTTAAGGTTCTGCTGTCCTTTTTCCAAAATGTGAAAATCCGCATTTTCCTGCATAAGCTTTCGGATTATAGGCACTAATGCCCCCACCACTACGGATTTCCGATACTTCTTTACATCAATTTCATCAAAGGCATCCGCACCAAGCAAAAGCTCATATCCCGAATGCTCTGTCTTTTCCCACACCAGAGTACTGAGCGCATTTAAGGCAGCGATTCCCAAAGTCCTTCTTAGGATATTCTCCGAGAAAATATCCTCAAGATAAGCTCTAACCCCTCTCCCTTTCAGCTTTCCGGAAAAGGGCATAGCCTTCGCAGAGCTGGGACAGCACACGGCCTCCGGAATCTCCTTCACCGGCGTAAAGCATAGACCTCCATGACCTGTGGAAAGCTTCACCCCGGAGAAAAAGAGCCCGAACGCCGCCCGCTCCACGGTGATACTGTCCAAATCCACCGCCTTCTCAATTTCCGTAATACACTCCTGTAGGAAAATGTTGCTTCCTTCTATTTTCTTTGCTTCTTTCATGGTGCCCCTCCTGACAATACTCTATCTGCGAATAACAAAAAAGGGAGCCTTCACAGGCTCCCCTTATAGTTTTTCAAAAATTACTTGGAAGACTCTTCTGTGCTCTCGGACTCTTCTGCTGCTGCAGTAGTCTCTTTAGCATCCTTCTTGTCGTCCTTCTTCTCATCCTTCTTCTCGTCAGCCTTTACAGACTCCTTAGCTGCCTCAGTCTCCATCTTGCTCTCAGTCTGCTGCAGTGGTCTCTGCCTTCTTACCGGAACAAGCTACCATTGTAAGAGCTGCTGTCATTGCTTTGCAAGTACGAATAATCCTCTAACCATCTTTTCTCATAATAGTCTCCTCTCTTCTGCCTATGCAGAAAAAAACATTTTTTTCTTTTTGCTTTCAGAACCGAATAACGTATCTCTGAAAGATGGAAGTAGAATACTCCTCTGCTTTTTTAAAAAAACAAGGTTTTTTATCTATTTTAAAAAAACTTATTAAGAAAATGTTCCAAAAAAATCTTCTCTGCTGTTTGTAGAAAAGTACAAAAAGCACTTTTTCCCTTCTCCAAGCACCCGCTGAAGATTATACTTTACAAAATCAAAGGCTATGGCTTTGCTACAACACTATAGAAGGACGCTGTAGCCCTTAGCCTTACGCAGTGGGTAATGCGTAGGCTATCTGCATTTTTTTCTCAAATTTCGATGTCAGTGGAGCAATGGTAATTAATGGATAAAAAAACTGTAGGCGACATGATACCACCCACAATAAAAAGATTGTGTGCTTATGCAACTAAAAAGTATTCTTTTGCTCCGTTTGTATACAATTCATGTATCAGTGAGAATAGATTTCAGGTTCTAAATCTTTTTCCTCTTTTTCAGCCATAAATGGAACAGCGTTAAAGACGTAGATATTTGAAATTCCAATAAATACGGAGCAAGGGAAGTATCTTCAAGTTTATCACTATATATTTCGCTAATATTAAATTCACTTTTTCTATTTTTTTCTAAAAATCGGATATTCCCATATTCTCCCAAAAGTGCTTTGACTGACAGTTCCTTATCTTCAAAAAGTTTGAAAATATGTTGCGGAGGTTTTGCGAAATACGCTCTTATGGATAAAGACCGTGTTTTTGTAAAACCTCAAAATCTAAGCTTTGAACAAGCGTCTGCTATTCCTATTTCTTTTGAAACTGCATTAGGGGCACTTCGTAAAGGGAATGTAAAAGCAGGTCAGCAAGTTATGATTTACGGTTCTTCGGGTGGCGTTGGTTTATATGCAGTACAATTAGCTAAAATCATGGGAGCAACTGTTACAGGTGTATGTAGTACCCGTAATCTTGAGCTAGCAAAACAAATGGGGTGTGATTACGTAATTGACTATAAAAAAGAAGATTTTACGAAAGTGCGGACAAAGTTTGATGTAATCATAGGTGTGAATGGCTGTAATTCCATGAAAGACTATAAACAGATTTTGAAACCAAATGGAATTTTTATAGGTGTAGGAAATGTAAAACAAGTAACTAAAGCACTTTTTCGTTCGTTTACATCAAGGAATTTTTCTTATTTTGCTGGTCCTATGATGCCCCAAAAAGATTATTTATCTTATGCAAAAGAACTGGCAGAAACGGGTAAATTGATACCTTATATAGACAAAAATCTATTCTGTCAAGGATACAAAAGAAGCCATTCGTTATATTATAACTTCTCACGCACAAGGGAAAGTCGTTGTTTCTATGGATTTTTGAATAACGGGAAAACTCTAAAAAAATCTGAACAAGAGAAACAGTAATAATTATCAAAATAACAATTATATCGTCAAAAGAGGTTCGTACAAACATTTTTGTTTGATACGAGCCTTTTGATTTTTATCAACGGTATAAACATCATTTTTTTATGTTGTTTATATAAGTTAGCTTTCAGCAGAAAGGAGGTGAAATCATGGAAGCATCTTCTTTTTGAGAAATCTGTCTGTTTACAGTTTAATGCTTTAATGATGATTGTGATTAAAAGGTACATTGTCAAGTCATAGAAGACAAAAGTGCAAGACGTTCTAAACATGAAGTCTTGTTTTTGTGAATTGTCTGAAATGAAACGTATGGAAAATGGTACAAATGATGAATATTTTTCCGATTTTGTATCGTTTCAAGTTATGAATTTTACAATCCGTGTATCTGATGAAGAACTAGGTACAGCTTTACAAGAATTGACCGAAAAACAGCGTACTGCTATCTTGTTGCATTTCTTTCGAGGCATGAACGACAGAGAAATTTCAGAATTGTATCATGTATCACGTTCCACTATCAATAGCAGACGGGATAGAGGGCTAAAGAAATTACAAAAATTATTGAGCGAAAGGAAGTAGAACGAATGAAAAAAGATTATGCTTATCCCTCTTATGAACTCATTTGCAGAGCGACTAGCGGAGAGGAAAAGGCAGTCAAAGAAATATTAGATTTTTATAACGCCTATATCTTCAAAGTATGCTTACGACCATGCTATCATGCAAATGGTACTGTGCATATGCAAGTTGATGAAGAACTAAAGGGAGAAATCCATGCGTAAATGATGAAAGCTTGAAGTTTGAAATCAGAGTAAAGTAGTCATTTAGCATGAACAAAGGGAGATACACAGCTTTTCATGTGCTATCTCCTTATCGGTTTTTATTGTCATATCAAGGCTCATTCAATCGTGGTAAATGCATGGTAAAATGAATGTCTTTGCAATTATGAAATTGCTTATAGATGTAGTGTTTATGCAGATAATTCAAAAACTCATATAAAAAGGACATATAAAATTTCAGACTCTCTATTTTTTTGCTTAGTTCGGCGTTGTTTTTTGCGCTGTTTCTGAAGTGCCAGCGCTTCTTTAGCAATAATACCAAGGCTGAGGCTGACAATACCTAGTCCCAAAAGACCGTAGATCATGGTAAAAATCTTTCCCAAGGCGGTCTTGGGCGTAAAATCCCCATAGCCAATGGTGGTCAAGGTCGTAAAGGATAAATAAAGGGAGTCCAGCACGGCTAACTTTTCCACCATCGTATAGAAAACCGTACCCAAAACCAAGAGGGAGGCTAAACTGGCTAAAATCGCCTGCCCCTCTTCGCTTTGAAAAACCTGACGGATGATTCGAAATAAATGTTTAAAACCAAAGATGAGCGAAAAACATGGAGACCCTTTCTACAAATGATGTTAGCTGATAATCCTCCCGAACCTTAGTAGGATGTTTTTCTTCATAAATCCAGTTATAAAAGATTCTGTCTAGTAGGATATCCCAATATCCTTACTGTCTCTGATACAGATTCTGTCTGATGATGTAGTTTAAGTGCGATTTCTTTTTGTTGTTTTTGAATACACAGATAGGCTCCTTTTCGGAGCCCTATGGTAATCAAGCTTGTATGTCTGCAATATTTCTGTTTAGGTACACATAAGCATACAAACTCTCCCAGCATAAATTAAATGCCAAGGCAACAATAGGCATCGCATAAGTTCTTCCTTATTCATTGCACAGACACCTTATTTCGTTTCATTATACCATTTTTATTTGCATTTGATAGCCTTTTCCCATCTCTCCGGTCGCCTTAAATCCCTGACGGGCTAAGAAAACAGCTATAATTTCATTAATGACTGCTGCACCCTGCAATTGTACCTCGAACAATGTTTCCATATTGTTCGAAATCTCCCGTTAATGCCGAAATAGCAATACCTGTCATGACAAGAGATACGCCGGAATGAGGCAAAATGACCAGCCCTGAGATATTTTTTTACCGTAGCAGGGCGTGCGAAAGCTGTGCACCGAGAGTCGCTCCACCTATTTTTTCCCAGTCGCATGGGCACAATGTATACTGCTGTAAAAATTCCTGCTCCTAAAATGAGATGATAATCCAGCGGAGCACCCAGATTCAGAACAATCAATGCAAAGCAAGCGCTGATGCTCGAGTGCAATATTTCATAATATCTTCCAGCTTTTTTTCATCCAGAATATTTGCAAAGGTTGCGGAATAAACCATACCGCTCAGCATAAAATTAAGGACTGGAACAGGCATAAGGTAATGGTTGGCAAGTGCGGTCATAGCCGCTGTAACAAGCACACCGGCAAACACCGTGATTGCACAGACTTTTTCTGACCTGATTTTTCATAATAAAAGGCTGTGATGCCTCCGGTTATAAGACCAATCAAAACCGGGAAAATAACGATCAGTATAATCAGATATTTTGGTACAGAGCCTCCCGAGGTAATCGGAAGGATGAAACTCATAACAAGCAAAAATACGCAGATTGCCAACACATCGTCAATTACCGCCAAAGGTATCAGTGTCCTTGTAACAGGTCCGTCTGTTTTATATTCTGACACAATGGATAACGCCGGTGCAGGTGCGGTAGCTAAGGCAATACCGCCAAAAATCAAGCCAAGGAAAACAGGGATATCCATAAAATAAAAAATAGCAGAAAACGCAAGACTGACAACAGCAAAAGTCATGAGTGACTGCGCCAAAGTAATCACAACAATCTGTTTACCGGAAGAACGCATCTTTCGCCAGATCATTTCACTGCCCAGCATCAGCCCCATACCGCATTCCATGAGCTCAATCAGTGTATGATACATCGAGTTATCTAAAATATCTTGTGTCAGCAGATTTACTGCATAGGGCCCTAAGAGCATTCCCGCAATTAAAAAACCTAAAACAGCGGGCATTTTTAAATTTTTGTCGCCACCTTCCCGGCGATTACTGCCAATAGCACAACCGTCAATAAACGAATTAACATTTCAAACATTTAAATAGTCTCCTTCTTCACAACGCCAAACAAAAAAATATCCATAATCACAGCTTCACAGAAAATTTTCTGATACAGCGGATTTTCATGAAAGAATATCATTCTGGTCTTATAGTACTGTGAAAGACATTCCTTCAAAGAGCTTGATTCTGTTTCAATGAATATATGATTTTGGATGTATTCTTTTAACTGTTCAAAGCATTCCTCCACACAAGCAAAGGAACAACTCATCTTTTTGATTTGAAATAATGATAGATCAGTCCCTTTGAAATTCCCTGTTCAGAATCATAAATGTTGTTCACAGAGCTTGCACTATATCCTCGTGTAGCAAATTCAAGCAACGCATTGTCCATAATTTTTCTTCTTGCTTGTATTTTTCTTTCTTCCTGTCTCATCTCATACCTCAATAATTGACCATCAAGTCAATTATATAAATTGATGACCACAGAGTTAATAATTTGTTTGTGAATCCTATCTTCCAGACCATTTTTGAGGACCTTTTAGAGGGATCCGATAAGATCATTAATGCACTTGAACTTCCCTACTCAAACGCAAAACTTGAGGCCTAAATAACCTCATCAAAGTCATTAAGCAAAAATGCTTTTTGGCTTCCGGAACTTTGAAAAATTTTTAAAACGAGAATTCTCATTGCTTTTGCACATCAAAAAGGAGAGAACCAATTTGGTGCTCTCCTTTTGTAAGTTTTTATCAACCCATTACAGTTATTAAAGAGCCTTTTTTTCTTATTTAATCTTGAAGAATTGAACAATCGACACAATACCTTGATAAATAAAGACAAAAGGCAATGGTGTAACTAACGAAGAGACCGGTCATCAATGGGTGTCCCATCATGATTAAACCTGCTACGATTCCTAAAATCCCCATCCAAACTAGAGGATTACCTACTGATTTATCCGTCTTACGAACCTTGAAACCAACGATAGTTTTTGTAATACCATTTGTCAAGGCCCAGAAAGAAATGATAAATGGTACAAAAGTTACCATGTCAATAAAGCTACCTGAGAACAAGGTAAGAGCGAGGATGAGGGTAACAATTCCTCCAAATAAATTCCAGCTATGCTTTTCTTCTGATTTGAAGTATTGTACAATCTCAGAAATCCCTTGAACTGCAAATACAAGTGCAAACAAGAAAGTCATAGAAGCCAAGGTAGTAGCAGGATGTGCAAGCATATTAAAACCTGCAAAAACTGCAAAAATACCCGCAATTAGTAACAACCATTTCCCAATTTTCGACATTATTTTTCTCCTTTTTTAGAGGAATCTTCCTCTAGTATTCCATAAATCATCATATCCAAAACCTGTGATAATTGACGTTCATATCCTGAAACCAAGTCAGGCAAACTGCTATCTGATGAAACAGTTAAATAATAGGAACGAAACATATTCTGAATCAATCGCAGATAGGCCATAGCTCGCTTCTCATCAATATGCTCTTTCAGTTTGGATTCTGATATAAGTTTTTGACAAACTTGTTCATTCAAGTCCAAAAAATAGCTTTCTGTGGTGCGATGTCTGCTTCCAATTCTTTTTGGCGTCGCAATCATTGCCTCAAAAGAAAATGTGGCTATGTTCCGGGTATTGCTGATAAAATTGGTGACGTCTTTCCATATAATCAGCTAAGGAGGGTACTTGACCTTCCACCCCCAGAAGCACTGCCAAAGCTTTCTCAAAACTCTCCTGAACACAAGTTAGATAGAGGTCTGATTTCCCTGAAAAATTATGATACAAAACTCCTTTGGAAATACCATCCACTTTACAAAGTTCATTGATGACAAAACCTTTATAGCCTTTTGTAGCAAATTCGAACAAAGCAGCGGTAATGATTTTCTCTCTTCGCAGTCTTGTTTTTTCTTCTTTTCTCATGTATGCACCTCTAGATTTTTAAATTATAAACCGTTTAGTCTAAAATATCAATCAACTTTCTCGATAGAGTTTCTCCATAAATGTAGGATTACAATACATTTGTTACATCACAACTAAATAATAAAACGGAAGCACCTGTCTTGTGTTAAAGTTAGATCACCACAAAATAACAAACATAAGGAGGGCTTCCGCTAGCTACTATAACACAAGATATGCGCTTTAGACTATCACTCATTCATTATTAATAGAGTAAAGATTTTTGTCAGTTGATAAAGAAATAAAATCTTTACTCTATTTTTATAAAAAAAGGTACAGATGCGAAATCCATCGAATCTGCACCTTTTTACTATAATCTGCTTTCACAATCTTTTTACACTAAACTTATTGATATGATCAATTTTTATCTATGAAATACTAACCCAATAAAGTAACAACAATCGGAACGACAATTATAAAGAGTATAGTGCTCAATGTCACAACATTTGTGGAAAATTCCACATCTCCATCTCCCTGGTTCGCTAAAATTGGGAGTACGGCTAAGGCCGGAGCTGCCGATTGTACTACAAATGTATTAAATTCTTTTGTCGCCATGCCGGAGGCTGCAAATTTTAAGATAAAGTACATTGTAGCAGGTGCCAAAATAAAGCGTCCTACCAATGTGACAATGGTATCGGTGTCAAAACGAATGGTCTTCAATCCCGCCTTGGCTAAGACAATTCCAATATATAGCAGAGACAAAGGCGTCACTATATTTCCGATGTAAGTCAAGGTGTTTGTTGCAAAACTTGGTACCGGAATTCGCAAAATTAAGAAGATCAAGGCAACAAGGAAACCAACAAGGGGAGCAGGGAAGAGTTTCTTCCAATTAAATTTAGCTACTTGCTTACTTTTCCCTGACTTACTATCTGTTGTCATCAGATAAACACCTAAAGTCCATGTAGAAACCGTATTGGTGATATAGTAGATGAGGAAATAAGGCAGTGCCTCATCACCGAAAAGAGCAATATTTAAAGGCAGACCAATAAAAATGGTATTCGCATTGACAAAGGTATTAATCATCGTACCACGGCGCCCGGGGCGAATATTAAATATTTTTACAGCCGCAAATGCAAAGATATAGCCTAAAATACAAGCACCAAAGGTATAAATCATACCACCGGACAGACTAATCAACTTATCCAAAGTCAGGTATTTCAGAACAGATACAAAGATGGAAACAGGCATTGCGACATTCATAATCAGCTTAGATAAATTACCGCCAAAACTATCGTCAAACCATCCTCGTACCTGCAAGAAATAGCCCAAAATGATAAGGACTATAATGGGAATAATACTTTCAATTGAAGTTAAAAAAACCATATCCCATACCACTTTCTAGTACTTTGGATACCACTTAAGTTCACTAATAGCTTTCTTCATATCGCTTTCTTGACTTTGTGCCAATCCCTGCTCTTGCGCTTTTTTAGCAACCGCTTCCGCTACTTTACTTGAAACTTCTGCCACATAAGCAAATGGCGGCAAGACAGGTGCACCCGGTTTACCTGAATCAACTATACCGCTCAATGAATGTGCTGCTGCACCAATCATTTCATCTGTCAAGATCTTAGCTTCTGAAGCAAGCATTCCAAGTCCCAGACCGGGATAGATAAGAGCATTATTAGCCTGACCAATCTGATAAGATACCCCTTTATAATCCACATTGTCGGAAGGTATTCCTGTCGCTACAAAAGCCTTTCCATCAGACCACTCAATCAAGTCTTTAGCACTTGCTTCAGCCAGCTCAGTTGGATTACTCAGCGGGAAAATAATTGGACGCTCGGTGTTTTGACACATAGCCTCAACAACCTCTTTTGTAAAGGTATTAGCTTGTGTTGATGTTCCTACCAAGATTGTCGGTTTAACCGTCTTTACAACTTCAAGCAAGTCTGTTAGCTTGTCAGCATTAGCAAAGTCAGAACGCTTCTTTGCAAATGGACGTTGCTCAGGTGTCAAATCATCCATGTCATCAAAAAGAAGACCTTGTTTATCTACCATAAAGAAACGTTTGTAAGCCTCTTCTTCTGAGAGTCCTTCTGTAATCATTTCACGGAGAACACGTGATGCAATTCCTGCTCCTGCCGTTCCACCGCCAAAGCAAAGATATATTTGGTCTGTTAATTTTTCACCACTAATATCTAATGATCCGTAAATACCACCAAGTGTGACAATACCTGTTCCTTGGATATCATCATTGAAAGTAGGAATTTTATCCTTGTACTTGTTGAGAATATTGGCAGCATTTAGACGACCGAAATCCTCCCAGTGTAAGTAGAGCTTAGGGAAAAGTCGTTCAGCTGTTTGTACAAACTGATCAATAAAATCATAATAACGGTCTCCACGTACACGCTCATGGCGGTTCCCAAGATAGTTAGGATTTTCCAGCAATTCTTTACGGTTAGTTCCGGCATCAATGACCAAAGGTAAAACAGTTGCAGGGTCAATACCGGCTGCTCCTGTGTAAACCATAAGCTTTCCAACTGAAATATCCACACCATTGGTTCCCCAGTCACCAATACCTAAAATTGCTTCTGCATCTGTCACAACAATAAGTCTAATATTACGGTCTCCGGCCGCATTCTTAAGGGTAGCTTCTATATTTTTCAGGGTGGTTAATGTCTAAATAACCTGCATATTGCGTATCAACAAACAAATCACTGTAATTTTCAATCGTAGTTGCAACCGTTGGATCATAAACAATCGGATTGAATTCGGCAATGTGTTGGCTAAAAAGATAGTAAAACAAGGTGCGATTAGTATTGAAGATTTCCATCAAGAACAAACGTTTTTCCAGGTTTGTTGCTTTTTTAGAAAAATGAGCGTAGGTTTGTGCCGCTTGCTCCTCCAAAGTTTGCACATAAGGTGGCAAAACTCCAACTAGGCCAAGTTCTTTACGCTCTTCAAGAGTAAAGGCAGTTCCCTTATTTAAAAAGGGATTATTCAAAATATCATATGCATTCATAATATAAGCTCCTTTGATTTTGTGTACTCATTATAATAAAATTATATATCGTACATAATATTTTTGTATCAGATATGATGGAGTAAGATGGAATAAACTTACTGTCAATTAGCGAGCTCGAGAGGAGGTACGGACAGACAGGTTATTTACCATTTAACAACGAAAAGTGCCTGCCATAGCCGATTAATACTTACTGGCAAACACTTTTTCCTGCCTCATACTATTTCAAATATGACACCAATGCCGCAAGGATAATTCTTACGTCGTATTGGATTGGCTTGACAGGGCAGACATCTCGTTTCATGCCTAAAAGCTTGTAAACCGCCATTCGTGCAGCTCTTACGGAGTATTCCTCGGTAAACACGCAGTCTTCCGGAATCTCGCAATATTGTCCGGTAAATCCAAGATTCGTGCTCCCTTCCGGCACGACATCGGGCCGGTCGCCTGCGGAACGCGCAAGAAAATGTGCATTCGTATACGGCAGCATAACCGGTATTGCGGCAACAACCTCGTCCCGGCACTTCTGGCGGGTATCGTCATCCATTGGCAGGCTCATCAATATCTCATCCAGTATTTCCAGTCCCGTGCATTCGTATTCAGGCTTTCCTGTGAAACGTCCCGGCTCATCGGTATAGAAGGCGCACATCCACAGGAACGAATAATCCTCCGGCTGATTTTCAAAATAAGGCGGGAGCGGAATGCGTAGCTCCATATGCCAGGGAGAGCCCGTAAAGGAAGTCAGGAGCCCCTCCCCCGTCTTGTTGTGGGTGTATTTTTCCATCCAGTCCATGAAAGTGTTCCCGTGGAAGGTGCAGTTGAATGTCATCTACTTTGACTTGTCAGGGTGTGCGAAGAACTTGTCAGGGTTGCCAAGCACCGGTTTCTTTGCAGCAATGTTTTTCCACAAGTTAGCGCTCATTGGGTAAGAGTCATCAATGCCCGCAGCCTTTTCAGCATTCCCGAAGGTGGCATTGTCGGTCATACATCCTAATGTAACGATTACCTTGTCATTTTCATTCAGTTTTATATAATCCTTTTTATCGCCATGTACAACATGTAGCCCGGTAACCGTAATCCCGTCACCATCAGCAAAAATCCATGTCGGTCACCACTGTGTTATAAACAAAGTCAACCCCGCATCCATAAGCACCTTAAGCAGCGGCGTGATTATGCTTTCAAACTGGCTGTTCCTCGTCAGGGTTACTCCGCTAGCAGTATTTATCCTCGTGATGAGATGGAAAAAGCGTGTCAGGTAGCGCTTAAATTCTATAACGCTTGACCATGGCTGGAATGCGAAAGTGCCTTCGTATATGTACCAGAACGGGGTTTTTAAAAAGTGCGGGCTTACGCCGAACCAATCCTCAATTGTAAGGTCGTCAAGCTCGTTTTCGTCTGCCTTGAAAAAGACTAAGCACAAGCTTCAGCTCCTGTTTGTTCAGCCCGTAACTGGAAGAATCCATTATTTCCCCGTCAGCATCAAGCAAACGAGCCTTTGCCTTGCAAGGCTTTGTGGACGAGAATTCAAACATATCGTCTGTCACACTGTTGCCCGGATTCGTAAGGGAAGGATGCTAGACATGATATCCCAGAAGTTTTCATACGTCTGCTTATTGAACATCCTCTCTCGCGGCATATCCAGCCATGCTCCGGATCTCCACAGGCATCATTTGACCCGCCTGCCACGGGCAGCGCCTCTATAATATGGATGTCCTTTCCTTCAAAGCCGCAGTCCCTTAAAAGGTAAGCGGCACCCGTCAGGCATCCAAGCCCTCCGCCAACAAAATAAAACTGGCAGTCATCCTGTCTTTTATAATTTCCTAACATAACAAATCTCCTTCTTTCTTTTTTTCTTATTTCCTTATTCCGTTAAGTGCTAAGTCGCCCTTCTTGGTTTTCGCAATGCCCTGACAGCTCATCCCCCGTTTACGCTGCCGCTGCATACATAATCCGTCTTTCCGACGGAAGTTTGTATTTTTCCTTTAAAATTAAAAATTTTTGCCATCCGTTGTTCCCGGCTCAAATATATTTTTCTTCCCCATTACAACCAACGAACCGTTAAGCGTGCCATCATTACTATGAAGAATTAATTCCCCGTTTTTAACGCCCAATGGAGTACGCATCCTGACCTGGTAAGTCCCGTCAACCATATGACTACCTCCTTTCCCTTTGCTGGTTCTAAAATAAAACATCGGGAGTTTAATAACAACGAACAAAACAGCCCATATGTCAGATATCTGACATATGGGCTGTTTTGTAAGGTTTTTGCATATTTTTATGAAGTGGAGCGTCTGGCGGAAATACTATTTGTTCCCAGGTTCTTTTCCGCACTTCTTTGCAGCGCCGCCATGATATTGCCATGCATAGCTATCTCCAGCAGCTTAATCATTTCCTCCGGGGCATACGGCTCCCCTTCAAGCATCCATGTCACGAGGCAATTGACCAGCGCCTCGGTATAGAACTTGCCAATAAAATCCGCATGTTCCTTATCGGCGGGAACATCCTGCAAAATATTGTTTATAAACGCCATCATTATTGCGCTCGTGCCATCATAAAGCATTTTCTTAAGAAGGTCCTTTCCAATGCTGTTATATGCGCACAAGCAGATTTTCCTATTGTCATGTACATACCTGAAAATCGACAATATGCCATCGTCCCAATCTATGCTGTTTTCACTGGCTTTAAGGAGTTCCAGTGCTTCTGACTCGAACGTCCATTTCATAAGGTCGTACATGTCCTCGAAATGATAATAAAAGGCGGACCTGCTGATATCACAGTCATCGCTTATGTCCTTGACGGTAATCTTGTCAAACGCCTTTTTTCTTCATGAGCCCCTTCAATGAGCTTGCAATCCTTTCCTTTGTCAGATAGGATATTTTTTCGTTTTTCATCCGTATCTCCTTATATTAATTATTCCGTGGCAAAAATTTTTTATATCCCCCTGAATAAACTTTTATTACAAAACCGGCATAAGATATATTACATTGGAAAATTTATATTTTTAATATAATATATTTCCTCCCAATGAACATCCGAAATTGCATTGATAAATTCAAGCATTCTATGGATGTCATGTTTCATAGTCAGCGAATTGACAGGCGGACGCAATCAGCAACCGGAGGATGGCGGCGACAAAACATGCCGTGAACTTGCTATGCAAATTCACCCAACTATCCATGCTTAACTATACCCTAAGAGGCAAGATCTTGCCACAGGAAAACCCTTGCAGATTCCCGCGCAAAAGACTCCCCAAAAACTTTGAGAGTCCCATATACAACATATGTCCTTTCTTATCTCTTGCTGAACTGTACGAGCGATGAGTAAGATGCCCTTTGGCATCTTACCGCGAGTAGTTGCGAGCCTTGGGCGAGCAACTCCACAGTTCTACTGGGATAAGAAAAGACTCCCCAAAAACTTGGAGAGTCCCACATACTGAATATGTCTTTTCTTATCTCTTGGAGAACTGTGGAGCACGACGAGCTGCCTTCAATCCGTACTTCTTTCTCTCCTTCATACGAGAGTCTCTGGTTAAGAAACCGGACTTCTTTAAGACAGGACGGAAATCGCTATCCATCTCGCAAAGTGCTCTTGCGATACCGTGACGAATTGCACCGGCCTGACCTGTGGTTCCGCCACCCTTAACGTTTACAAGAACATCCAACTTTCCTTCGTTCTGTGTTGCCACAAGTGGCTGACGAACGATGGTCTTCAATGTCTCTAATCCGAAATACTCGTCGATAGAACGCTTATTTACGGTTACCTTTCCTGTTCCTGGCATGATATATACTCTTGCTACAGAGCTTTTTCTTCTGCCTGTGCCGTAATTTCTGTTTGTAGCCATTTTTTATCCTCCCTTAGATTGATAGTGCAACTGGCTGCTGAGCCTGGTGCTTGTGATCCGGACCAGCATACACGAAAAGCTTCTTGTACATCTGTCTACCTAAAGGACCCTTGGGAAGCATTCCCTTAACGGCAAGTTCAATAACCTGCTCCGGCTTGTTTGCTCTCATATCTCTCAAAGAAGTTTCCTTCATGGAACCAACATAACGAGAGTGAGTACGATACAGCTTCTGCTCCAGCTTCTTACCGGTAACGGTAATCTTCTCTGCGTTTACTACGATAACATAGTCACCACAGTCTAAGAACGGAGTAAATGTGGGCTTTCTTTCCACGAAGTACTGCTGCGATCTCTGATGCAAGACGTCCGAGTGTCTTCCCCTCTGCATCTACTACGAACCACTTTCTCTCAATAGTAGAAGCCTTTGCTACGTATGAATTCATAACAACCTCCTATGTGTAGGCTACTTACTCTGGTCCAGTCAAGGGACTGATTTCAGTATTTAATGTAGCCCGGGCATTTGCCCTGCTTCTGTTCCGCTGTAATAACAGCCTTATCACTTTATAGAATTTCCCTTGTATTGTCAAGGCTTTTCTGCATTTTTCCGAGGATTTTCCAAGGATTTCCTAACGGTGCACATCCCTGCTTTTCTTTACGACAATTTTAGAAATATCCTCCGGAAAAAGAATTTTTCTTTAAATTTTGCAAAAAAGCATTCCCAAGTTCTTTTTTACCATGGTATCATAACACAAATTTTTCTTTCTGAGGAAAAAGAAAAAAATTAGCGCCAGGGCTTCGGGAATCCCAAGCCGACGAGGTAAACAGTAATCGAAAGATTCGGCGGATGCTGTTTCGGAGTAGTGCATCGTTAGGGAAAGAAAAAAAGCGAAATCAAAATCGTAACAAAAGCTTTCTCCGCACCGCAAACAATCAAATAGGAGGAATTTACAATGTGCGGTATTGTTGGTTTTGTTGGGCAGGGGAATACAAAGGATATTCTTCTGACCGGTCTTTCCCGTCTGGAATACAGAGGCTATGATTCTGCGGGAATCGCTTTGTACTCTCAGCCTTTCACGCTGGTAAAGGCTGTAGGAAAATTAGAAGAATTGAAAAAGAAGGTTGCGGCTGACAAAGAATGTCAGCTTCCCTACTCCATGGGAATCGGTCACACCCGTTGGGCCACCCACGGTAAGGCCAGTGAAAAAAATGCCCACCCCCACCTGTCCATGCATAAGGAAGTGGTGCTGGTGCATAACGGTATTATCGAAAACTTTGCGGAGCTTAAGAATTTTTTGCAGGAACAGGGGTATAGCTTCTACTCCGACACGGATACGGAGGTGGCGGTAAACCTGATCGAATATTATTACCGGAAGGATAAGGACATTTTAAAGACCCTCTTCTCCGTACAAAAGGAGCTGAAGGGCTCTTATGCCTTTGCCATCATGTTTCAGGAGGATGAAAAGACTCTTTATGCCATGCGTAAGGACAGCCCTCTGATTGTGGGAAAGGGAGAAAATGCCTTTTATCTGGCTTCCGATGTTTCCGCCTTTTTGGACTATACCAAGGAAATCTATCCTGTGGAAAATCGGGAGATTCTAAGCCTTTCCGAAAAGGAAATCCATATTTACAATAAAAAAATGCCGAAGAAGTACAGCGTTCTTCCACTATCGCAGAGCTGGATCAATGCCAGATTCATAAGGGAGAGTATCTGCATTTTATGGAAAAGGAAATCTTTGAACAGCCTAAGGTTGTGAAGGATACCCTGCTCTATGCCTGCAAGCAGGAAAATGAAGAGACTGCGGGAAATGCGGAAAATCCGGAATTTTTCCTATGAAGCCTTCTCCATGACGGAAAAAGGATTTTTCAGGAGATTTCCAGAGTCCGGGTAATTGCCTGCGGTTCTGCCTACCACGCAGGGATGGGTTTTAAAATCCGTCTGCGAAAGCTTGCCAGAGTTCCGGTGCAGGTGGAGCTGGCCAGTGAATTCCGCTATAACCACCCTATTTTGGAAAAGGGCGAACTGGTAATCAGCATCAGTCAGTCCGGAGAAACTGCGGATACCTTAGCTGCCGTAAAGGAAGCCAAGAAATTAGGGGCGAAAACCCTTTCCATCGTAAATGTGAAAGGCTCTGCCATTGCCAGAGAATCCGACTTTGTCTTTTACACCCAGGCAGGACCGGAAATTGCGGTAGCCACCACCAAGGCCTACAGCTGTCAGCTTGCGGCAGGCTACATTTTTCTCCCTGCTTTTGGCTAAGGCAAAGGGAAAAATCAGCAAGGAAGAGACTCAAAGCTTAACAGAAGAGCTTTTCCTTCTTCCGGGAAAAATTCAGCAATGTCTTTCCTTCGATCAGGAAATCCTTCCTATGGCAAAGGAACTTAAGGATGCGGACAACATTTTCTTCCTGGGAAGAGGGATTAGACTGAGCCATCTCCATGGAGGGCGCTTTGAAGCTGAAGGAAATCAGCTATATTCACTGCGAAAGCTATAGCGCGGAGAATTAAAGCACGGCACCATCAGCTTTAATCGAAAAGGGCAGTCCGGTTATCGGTCTTCTTTCTCAGGAAGAGCTTGCGGGAAAGAGCATTTCCAATATTCATGAGGTAAGAAGCCGTGGCGCAAAATGCTTTGCCATTCGGATGGAAGATATCGCTATCGAAGAAGAGGACTTTGCCGGAAGTCTTAGTGTACCCTAAAGACACATCCCCTCTTTGCCGGAAGCCTCTTGGTACTTCCCTACAGTTCCTCTCCTATCAGGTGAGCCTCCTAAAAGGCTTCGATCCGGATAAGCCAAGGAATTTAGCAAAATCTGTGACAGTGGAATAAAAATGGAGCTGTAACAGAAAAGAGTATATTAGTTTTTTGCAGTATAGGGTCTAAAATCAGGGGCACGCTCTCGCTAACCTCGCCCAGCAGGATACTAAGCGAAAAACTTCATGCTATTCGTTTTTCGCAAGTACCCGCGGGCTCAGATTGCCCCTATTTTAGACCCATACTGCAAAAATTTACACCAAACTCTGATTGTATTGCAGTTCCTTTTTATTTCCCTGATATTCTCACTTAGCCCACCTAATGGGCAGAGTTCTAAGCGAGGAACTTCATGCTATTTGTTTTTCGCAAGTACCCGCGGGCGAACTTAGCGAGAGCGTGCCCCGATTCAAAATTTCTATGGCGGCTAAACTTTATTTTTATCTTTTATTTCTCTGAAAGGACTACACCAAGCCCCGGCTTATCCTATCGAAGCACTCTTGCGCCGGCTCCCTTCATCAGCGCCTCCACCTCTTCTTTTCTGGCCATGGTGGTATCTCCCGGTGTGGTCATGGCTAAAGCGCCGTGGCAAACCGCATATTGGATGGCAAGAGCCGGATCCCCCTTTTCCATTAAGCCGTACAGAAGGCCTGAGGCAAAGGAATCCCTCCTCCCACTCGGTCAAAGATTTCCAGCTTGGGGAAGGACATTCCCTCATACACCTGGCCCTCTGCATAGCAAATGCCGGACCAGTCATTTACCGTAGCACTGTGCACGGTTCGAAGACTTGTAGCCACCACCTTAAAATTGGGATAAAGCTTAACCAGCTCTTCCTGCATTTTCCCATAGGCCTTAGGATCCAAATGCTTTAAGTCCTTCTGGCCTTCTACATGAAGACCAAGACAGGCGGTAAAGTCCTCTTCATTTCCCATCATAATATCCACGAACTTAGCCGCTTCCCGGTTCACTTCCTGCGCCTTCTCTACGCCGCCAATGGCATCCCACATGGAGGGGCGGTAATTTAAGTCGTAGGAAATCACCGTGCCGTGCTTCTTCGCCGCTTCCATCACTGCCAGCATGGTTTCTCCGGACTGTTCGGAAAGAGCCGCATAAATGCCTCCGGTATGCAGCAGACGAACCCCCAGCTCCCCAAAGATTCTATCCAGATCAATATCTTCTTTCTTCAGCTTGGAAATGGCGGTATTTGCCCGGTCGGAACAGCCCTTGGCGCCTCTTACCCCGAAGCCCCGCTCCGTAAAGTTGAGACCGTTTCGGCAGGTTCTTCCGATTCCATCCGTCTTTGCCCAATGGATAAAGGACGTATCCACACCGCCCTGCAGAATAAAAATCTTCCACAAGGTATCCGATTTCATTTGCGGCAAATGCCGTAATTACCGCAGTTTTCAAAGAGAAACAGCGTCGAAGTCCCCGCACCACATTGTACTCTCCGCCGCCTTCCCAAACCTTGAATTGTCTGGCGGTACGAATCCGGCCCTCTCCCGGATCCAAGCGAAGCATGATTTCTCCTAAGGAAATAGCGTCGTAAGCGCAGTCTTTTTTTCTCGAAATGATAAAAGCCATAAGGGTTCCTCCTCTATCTTCTGTCCAAATGCTCCTTCCTACTCTAACATAAAAACGCAAAAGGCTCACAGAAGGCTTTTTCACCATACTTTTCCTTACGGTTTTTAGACATTTTTCCTATGGTTTTAGACGTTTTTCCTATGGTCTTAGATACTTTTTCCTATTATCTTATACATTCTTTCCGTTGTGGCAGACTCTATTTTATTTTATCCAATCGCTTCATTTACAGCACAAAAAAACCGGAGCCCCTACCGGCCCCGGTTTTCCTTGTTTTTTGAAAGTATTTCGTTGCTTTCTTAGAAAGTCTTATCTCAGAAGAGAAAGAACTCCCTGTGGTCGCTGGTTAGCCTGAGAAAGCATAGACTGTGCAGCCTGGTTAAGAATGTTATTCTTAGTGAAAGTCGCCATTTCTTAGCCATATCTGTATCACGGATTCTGGACTCAGTTTGCAGTCATGTTCTCGTTTGTGGTCTTAAGGTTGTTGATGGTGTGCTCAAGACGGTTCTGAGATGCTCCAAGCTTTGCTCTGTGAGTAGATACCTTGTTGATTGCAGAGTTAATTGCTGTAATTGCAGAGTTAGCCTTAGATACAGTAGATACAGAAATGTTCTTTACTCCAAGCTTACTTGTGTTCATGTTGGTGGTTGCAATATTCAGAATCTCAGTGGATGTTGGTCCAATCTGAACCTGAATCTTAGTTTACAGAGGTAGTTGCACCACTTTGTCGCTAAAGGCTTTACGCCATTGTAATCTGTAGTAGATGCAATTCTGTTCAACTCTTCCTTTAATGCATCAACCTCCGCAGTAATCGCTGTACGAGCTGTACTAGTTGTAGGTTCCGTTAGCAGACTGTGTAGCCAGAGTTACCATACGCTGTAACATAGAGTGAGTCTCTGTTAAAGCACCTTCAGCAGTCTGGATTAAACCGATTGCATCGTTTGCGTTGAAGTAGCCTGATCAAGACCGTTGATCTTGGAACGCATCTGCTCGGAAATAGCAAGACCTGCTGCATCATCTGCAGAACGGTTGATTCTATAACCGGAAGACAGCTTCTCCAAGTTCTTCTGTCCGTTAGAAGCATTAGCGGAAAGGTTTCTGTACGCGTTGTTTGCTGCAATATTGTGTTGAATAACCATAGTAATATCCTCCTGATTTCGGCATGCCAGAACCTCCCTGTCCTATGCAAAGTTTCTTCCCCGGCGCCAGAGAAAAAACTTCTTGTGTCGCCTTTTTGTCTTTCGACTGATTTTTTTGCCTTATGGCTGTTAGGGTCCGAAGACCGGTGTCCTCTTCCTAAGGAAGAGATGTTTTATAGCAAGTTTTTTGATTTTATTCTTGCTACAGTATATATATCGGAAATAAAAATTAAATTATAAGTATGATTTTGAAATAATTTTCTATCTTTTTTATGCAATTCCTTAGGATAAAAACCGGAGCCCCTACCGGCCCCGGTTTTTCCTTATTTTTGAAAGTATTTCCCAGCTTTCTTAGAAAGTCTTATCTCAGAAGAGAAAGAACTCCCTGTGGCTGCTGGTTAGCCTGAGAAAGCATAGACTGTGCAGCCTGGTTAAGAATGTTATTCTTAGTGAAAGCTCGCCATCTCCTTAGCCATATCTGTATCACGGATTCTGGACTCAGCTGCAGTCATGTTCTCGTTTGTGGTCTTAAGGTTGTTGATGGTGTGCTCAAGACGGTTCTGAGATGCTCCAAGCTTTTGCTCTGTGAGTAGATACCTTATTGATTGCATCATTAATTTTGGTGATTGCAGTATTAGCATTAGATACAGTAGATACAGAGATACTCTTAATTCCTAAAGTCGCTGTATTCATGTTAGTGGTTGCAATATACAAAACTTCCCGTTGATGTTGGTCCAATTTGTACTTGAATTCCACTAGTTGCTGTTGTTCCGGATGGTGCTGGAGTTGGAGTAACAGCACCACCTCCACTGCCACCGGTCAGCTGCGCAGTTTTTGCAAGGGCTTTACACCATTGTAATCTGTAGTGGACGCAATTCTGTCAATCTCATCCTTTAATGCTTTAACTTCTTCTGAAATAGCACCACGTGCAGTACTATTATAAGTTCCATTAGCGGACTGGGTAGCCAGAGTTACCATACGCTGTAACATGGAGTGAGTCTCTGTTAAAGCACCTTCAGCAGTCTGGATTAAACCGATTGCATCGTTTCGCGTTTGCAGTAGCCCTGATCAAGACCGTTAATCTTGGAACGCATCTGCTCGGAAATAGCAAGACCTGCTGCATCATCTGCAGAACGGTTGATTCTATAACCGGAAGACAGCTTCTCCAAGTTCTTCTGTCCATTAGAAGCATTAGCAGAAAGGTTTCTGTAAGCGTTGTTTGCTGCAATATTGTGTTGAATAACCATAGTAATATCCTCCTGATTTCGGCATGCCAGAACCTCCCTGTCCTATGCAAATCTTCCTTCTAATTTTAGAAGAAGATTTTTTGCCTTTGAAGAGTAAGAGGTCGATGGCAATGCCTCGACCCCCTTCTCATTTGGGAAATAATTCTCAAACCCACCTTATAGAATTTATCTAAGGAGAAAGAACTCCCTGTGGTCGCTGGTTAGCCTGAGAAAGCATAGACTGTGCAGCCTGGTTAAGAATGTTATTCTTAGTGAAAGCTGCCATTTCCTTAGCCATATCCGTATCACGGATTCTGGACTCAGCTGCAGTCATGTTCTCGTTTGTGGTCTTAAGGTTGTTGATGGTGTGCTCAAGACGGTTCTGAGATGCTCCAAGCTTTGCTCTGTGAGTAGATACCTTATTGATTGCATCATTAATTTTGGTGATTGCAGTATTAGCATTAGATACAGTAGATACAGAAATGCCCGAAATACCAAGCTTTGCCGCACTCATGTTGGTGGTTGCAATGTTCAAAATCTCACCGGATGTTGGTCCAATCTGTACCTGAATCTTGTTTACAGAAGCAGTAGTACCAGTTGCTGCTAAGGGCTTGACACCATTGTAATCTGTAGTAGATGCAATTCTGTTCAGCTCTTCCTTTAAAGCCTTTACCTCTTCTCCAATAGCTCCACGTGCAGTACTGTTATAGGTTCCGTTAGCAGACTGGGTAGCCAGAGTTACCATACGCTGTAACATGGAGTGAGTCTCTGTTAATGCACCTTCAGCTGTCTGGATTAAACCGATTGCATCATTTGCGTTGGAAGTAGCCTGATCAAGACCGTTAATCTTGGAACGCATCTGCTCGGAAATAGCAAGACCTGCTGCATCATCTGCAGAACGGTTGATTCTATATCCGGAAGACAGCTTCTCCAAGTTCTTCTGTCCGTTAGAAGCGTTAGAAGAAAGGTTTCTGTAAGCGTTGTTTGCTGCAATGTTGTGTTGAATAACCATAGTCATATCCTCCTGATTTCGGCATGCCAGAACCTCCCTGTCCTATGCAAAATCTTCTTTTCCGGCGCCAGAAAAAGAGAATTTTTCTTTGCCTGTTCTTGTCTCTCGACGAATTTTGCCTTTCGGCTGTTACGGTCCGAAGACCAATGTCCTCTCCCTATAGAAGAGATGCTCCAGCAAGTTTTTGTTTTATTCTTGTTACAGTATATATATCGGAGGCAAAAAAATTAAATAATAAGTATTTTCCCCAATCAAACTATTTTTTTCATTGTAAAGTATAAAATATATACTTCACCTACATCAAAAATGGATACAACCTAATATGAGAACACTAAAAAAATATCGTTAAGCCAAAAGGAATATGGATAGCAAAAATGCGAAAAAAAGAAAGCTCTCATCGCATATCTTTTTCGCATTCCACTTTATTTATCATCCTTAGGGAAGGACCAGGATTTCACACTGACTTCCTTTCCATCCACCTGGGCTGTATCTATTTTTCTCCGCTTCGGCGTCTCCTCTAAAAGGAGCAGCTTCTTCCTCCGGAAGCATGGCAGAAAAGCATAGCCAGTGCCAGTCTTTCCTGCTCTTCCGATAAAAGCGGTCGCAGTCTTGCTACTTTGGTCATCCTCCGAATCCGCCTTAGC
>BNJU01002775.1_pt1 | contig 87455 bp, 152 predicted proteins | sample 8539281 | NCBI WGS metagenome assembly BNJU01 (sample SAMD00202456, study PRJDB9452) | human saliva metagenome | isolation source: human saliva | place: Japan
GTTGCAAAAGAATAAACTCATTTCACTTAGTCGTCTAAGTTTTATTCTTCATAAGCAACTTTTATATATTACCAAACTTTTAAAATTTTGTCAACAACTTTTTTAATTATATATTTCAAAAAGTCTTGTTTTCATTTTAAAAATTTGTCTGCCTTAGAGGCAGTGGTATAATAATACAGCACCTTACTACTATTGTCAATAACTTTTTTAATAAAAAGTCAAGCATTAAATGCAAAATAATTTAATGCAATACTTCTTTTGCTATTTTGCACTATTTCTTATTTGTTTTTATTAAAAATGGACACACTTCCCCTTTCCCCATAAATTTATAATTTTATGCGGTTAGACTTGCAATCTCTATATCAAACATGTATGATGCCGTTCTTCCCTCAAATAGCTTTCTTGGATAGTTATTTATCCAGTCCTCAACTTTCTGAATTTCACTTTCAGTCATACTATCAAAGTTCGTACCTTTCGGTATCTTTCTTCGCACTAATCTATTTTTGATTTTCATTACTTCCTCTCTCAAACGAGCAGTAAGGGTGACAATAAAAAAATCATTGTTCTGTTTTTCAGGGTTGATACATGATCTCTGCATTCTTTCCCAATCAGCAAATTCCGTTCCATTATCTACAGTTATAGTCTTAAATATCTTATTGAACTTATCTCCCCATTTTTGATTCTATTTTATCCAGTTTCTCACATACCTGCTCCGTGGTATGTTCTTTTTACAAACAAATAATTTCTGCCCTTGTCTTTCTCTCAGTCAGAACTAAAAGGCTATGTTTTACTTTCACCTCTCTTACCTATAACGGTATCCATCTCCCAGTGCCCAAATTCTTCTCTTGTCTTTATATCTTCAGGTCTCTTTTCAATGCTTACTCCTGCATTCGCTCTTGCTTGAGTCTTTACTTTTTAACTCTATTCCTTCGAACACCTTTTACCGGGAGTTCTTTATTTGTAATTCTTAAAAATATACCTTTATCTATGTAACTGTATAATGTCTGCTTACTAATCGTAGTTTTAAAGTGTAATCCCTTTGCTCCAATCTCTAGTAGTGTAGCCTCCGGAGAATAACCATCATCTGCGATTTTCGTCTCTATGTACTTTGCAAGCTCATGATCGTTTCCTATCTTCAGATCCGGTCCTTTATCTCGCAGGCTTGCCCTATATTTTTCTTCTGCAATGTCAGGAGAATATCTTTCTTCTTCTGTAAGATCTGTATTTGTATGTATATATCTCCTCTGCCAAGCTCTCTATAGACAGTACTTATATGCACTCCTATTTGTCCTGCTACTCTCTTCTACTAATACCAATTTTTCCAATGCTTCAATTTTTCAACCTATCCGACCTTGTTAATTGTCTGAACCTTCGCATTACATCTCCTCCAATCAGTTATATTATTATGGCCTCTAGTTATAAAAAAATCAATACTTTCTTTATGAAATAACCAACAAAGATTCTCTTCAAGCTATGCCAAAGATTGGTAAATTTTTTAGCTTATATATAACTTGAAGTTATATTAAGTTCAAGGTAATATACAGACACCTTAAAGGTAAACTAAAAACGGAGGTTTAAAATGAAAGATTTTACAGCTACATACTTTAGAAGGAACAATCAATTAACTAGTGGAGGATATGAAACCACAAGAACTATACAGGCGGCACTTTAAGGTCCGCTAAAAAAAGCACAAGCTATCGCAGATAAATGCTTGTATGGGTCAATGACTCTTATAGATGTAAATCCAAAAATTGAAAGTATTACAAGTCAAAGTCCTTTTCTGGTGGGTGGTTAAACCAGATTTTATATTTCATCTGATATATAGAACTTATTTTGACTCTAAGCCACCATTGTTCGGTCCCAAGTCCGGAATGAAAAAGTGTGAGGGAGCAAGAATTATGCCGTGTCTGAGTGTTGGTTGACAGGTTTGACTGGTTTTTTAATGTGAAAGCCTTAAAAATAGGAGGAGTTATTGGCACTGCCGATTACCTATTGTAACTTGTTGATTTTGTTTCCTGCTTTGCAGAGGAAGGTTAGGTGATGTGTGAGTTAGAAACGATGCTTCTACCAATGAGCAGTATCACTGGTCACTCTATCCATTCGAGTGAAATCGAAGGGCGACATGAGCTAATTCATTTTTTTATGAAAGGGTATATTTAAATTATGTTTCAAAAAGACAAATTATTAGGAATAATGCATGCTCATGGTGATAAGTGCAAGGATTTGGCAGAGGCTATCGGCATGTCAGTTCCAAACTTTTCAACCATCTGGAATGGCAGAAGTGAGTTCTCTATAAAATATATTCGTAAAATTGCAACTCGTTATAATTTATCAGCAAATGAAGTGTATGAAATCTTCTTATTTCCAGAAAAATAAAAAGTTATATAATATTTTAATAGCAGTTGACGACCCGTCTATTTTATGCTATACTAATATCAGTTAAGGGAAATACCTCTTAACTGTATCAACCAAGAGTAGGTGGAGAAAGGAGGTCATATGGAGAGCATGACAGATAAGCAAATGGAAGTGATTCTTAATCTCGTAGCTGACAAGTTTGCCGCTTGTAAGACTATGGATGAAGTCAAAAAGGCTATCAATGATGTTCGAGAAATGGCTAAAAAGAAAAACTAGCGAATAGCTAGTAATGAGGCAACAGGGACGGTGGACTTACTCACGCCGTTCCACCTGTTAAGAATAACATATCATAGAAATGGAAATCTTACAACATGAAAAATTGTAATCAGCGAACACTAAATGTCATGTTTCAAAAAGCAGGTTCAGGCTCTATATCAACAAGGTTATCCTTACCAAAGGATTGGATTAATGCCATGGGTATAACTCCTGATAGCAGGCAAGTTACAGCCACTTTTGACGAAGAAAAAGAACAATCCACATACAGTTTGAAAAGCAGGAATAACAAAAAGCCTTGCACTGGAAGAGTGCTATCACTCCCGTGCAAGGCCTTTTTAATTTATTTCACTACATCTCCATCGGAGCTTTTCTTTAAAATATCTATTGCCTTTGCAATCGCTACCGGAATCGGAATGCCCATTAATCCAGCATTCTCTATGATTGAAATGCTTTCATTTACTATGAATGCTATTATTACAGCATCCTTTATGTACGTAGTCTGCATCACTACATCAAGCCTTCTGCTACTAAAACTATAAGAAGAGCGACTCCCTTTCTGCATAAGCCCTTGAACCCTGCTCTGGATTCAAGAGCTCCATTCTCAGACTTTTTACTCTTCTTAAAGATTCCAGCGACTATTAATCCTGTGACATAGTCTACTGACATGAAAATTATAAGTGTAATAAGCGCCTCACTCCATCCGCCAAACATAGTTGCTATAAATCCCCCTATCACTCCAACAATTGAATATAAAACACTTGCTCTCATAAATTCCTCCTTTACTTTTTACTAATTGATACTTTGACAAGTCAGGATCCGTGGTGTCAAATTCTTTTTTATATTCACCATCTGAATCCACCCAATAATACATATTTTTATCCTTGCTCTTAATGTATGAGTTCCTTGCCATAAGGCCTGACTCCTGCAGGTAGTAGCTCTTACCATCAATTGCTATCCATTGACCACTTAGCATTGCTCCGTCTACATTCAGGTAGTACCACTCAGAACCCTGCTTAAACCATCCGACTATCATATAGCCTTTCATATCAAATACATACCAGCGACCATTTATCAGCGACCAACGGCCTGCAATACAACTGTTCGGACTATCTGCGTACCACTCATTGTCCATTATGATTTTTTTATTCCATCCAAGTTTAAATGAAGGCTTTTTTGCACTTCGCTCTGCTCTTAATCCATTCTCAAGCACAATGGCAGTATGGTGAAATTCATACAAAAGAATGTCACCCCTTCGTAAATACTCATCGGTAATAAGATACTTAGGAGCATCAAGCAATTCAAACTCACCTGTCTTTAACAATGCAGCAGCTTCATTTCCTGTGTAGATACTTCCGGACACCCTCACGCCTGCCACATTTGCACAAACTGCAACAAGTGCAGAGCAATCAGTCTCACATGGCTTTATTTACTGCTTTTATATTCCATACATTTGCTTTGCAAATGTCATATAAAGTGGTTCGCCCATACTGATCATATCCAATATTTTTCGTTTCTGCACGCATCCTCCATTGCTGCCGCTATCCTTCCTGCAATCGTAGGATTTTTCGGTCTGAGAACTTTATTCCACGGGCGATTATACCACCCTCTAATCGCTACTTCCTTTTTGTCCTGATCTCCTGCCATGCCTCCACTATACTTTCCACGCTCATCACGGCTTGCTTCCCAATTTTTAATCATGGTTTAATCCTTTTCTAAAATCTAAAATTAAAAGAAGCACCCTGTTGCCAAGGTACTTCTAATTACTTTTAATCGGCATTTGAAGGTGTAGCAGGATGCCCTGAGTGCTACCCTCAATATCTTCCCAAACTCCTAAATCAATAGCGACCTGCTTTAACATAAGGCTTTTAATCGCTTAGGTACATCTGAATAAGTGCACTTTCCATCCAAAAATCAACTGTACATAAAATAATGCTAAAATTTTTAAACTTCATATCTTTTCCTTTCTTTCTGAAAAACAAATAATATAACCTAATAATATGTATAGCTTTGTATATAGCCATATCATTAGTGTTACCATCTCTTCATCATCGCCAAATTGAGATGCAAGCATATCCATCATTGCCTTCTCAAGCGTAGTTATCCTGTTGCTGTTTTTAGCTGTTTCACTGATAGGATTGTCTTCAGCAATTATAGAGTGTTCTTTCTTACTGATATCTACACTTACTAAAGTCTTCCCACTCTCCACATCAAACTCAGCTATTTTCATATTCTCAATATCCACCGGAATTGTAGTTGAGAATACAATTTCTCCGTTATTTCCATTGTAAAATACCGTATATTTCATTTATACCTCCTTATGTAGCATAATTTCCGCCCATTGGTGGCTAAACCCCTGCGTTATTAAAAAAATTCAGTGACAGATTAAAAAGCAGTTGAACCTCTGTATCTCAGCTTAAAATCATTAAATCCACTTCCTTGTCTTTCCAATGTTCCATAAAACATAGCTGCTCCAACTTTTACCGTAAAGTTTGCTCCACCATCCCAATTCGTCACGGCTAAAACGCAAGGGCAAGCACCTCCGTTTGAATCCTTATAGTATCCATCCAGTGTACTGCCCCAAATTATAACCTTCAAAAAAAGTCCATTATATTGCGTGAACTTATTTGGAATATGGATTTCCTTCTCTACAGTATTCACCTGCAAATTTAGAGTTGCATCTGACAGCCATGTAGGACTTATCAAGTCGATATAATCCCTTGTTCCTGTTATGCCGTTAATGTTTATATTCTTTACTAAATTCTGAGGGTAAAAATTCGGACTTGCTAGAAAAACATAGCTCGCATCTTGTATAAAGTGTTTGTCCGGTATTCTTGTGACAATACCTCTGCCTCTATTTGCACCAGAAGAGTCATCCCACACAAATCCCTCATTATTCAGTGCCGTAATTACACCACCTGTGGTACAAATCCACCGTGGTATCGATCCTTCAAACTTTATTCCCTGCTGGCTTGAAGCAGTTTGCCACTACAACACAGAATCAGCCCCTGCTGTGCCTAGATTTGATGCATCTATACATGTATGTGGGCGGCCATCATTTCTATTGTAATAAGCATTTCCATATGGTAAGTCGATGTAAAATGTAGGATTACTTGGCTCTGTCCAGTTATCAATTCCAAAGGCATTCGATTTGTTAACTCTGTAATTATTATCTTGAGTGTTAACTATTTTTATTTTGCCTGTAGTGCCTGCTATAGTTAGATTGCTCAGAATTTTGTTTGCATCTACTCCAGCTACATTTGCCAAGACAGCATATGGTAGTAGCACTAAGGCTTCCACTTCCCATTTTGCAAGTAAAGCCTTGTTCCATACGTGCGAGAAACTTCTCATCCCAATGCGCATTTTCAAAACTTACCGTATCTACTATATTGCCACGATTTACAATTTGACCCTCAATCACCTCATCATCACTATCTGAAGTAATTGTTCTATAACCTTGTAAGACCTGTGCTTTAGAGGCCGTCACATCGTCTGAAGTGACACCACCTGCACCTCCACTCATAAGTATAGCATCTGCCATATCATCCTCCTTTCACCGCAAGCAGTATGTCTTGTGTCGGCTTTTTTCTGAAACACTTTACTATCATGTACCCGTCATGCACTTCTATCTTGTCTATGCAGCTGTATGACTTCCATGCCCCTTTGATAGTAGCAGGATCAGTCACTCCGTCTAAAATACTGTGACTGACAATAGGTGTATCTCCCGCCTTTAGCCATGGTGTATCTATTCGCAAAGTGTATGGAGCTACTGTAGTAAATTCTGCAGCTCTCATCCAAACTTCTTTAAATGCATTAGTTTTATCTACAATCCTCTCAAGATCATTCAATTGAACAACTGTTGCATATACTCCTTCAGGCACTGTATAGCTAAAGTGGATCTCTTTAGCTCTTGACACCTTCAGATATATCTCAAGAAGTATTGATGCCGGAGAACTTTCTTTACTCGGAATAAAATCTGCATTTATAGCGGTAGCTATTGCAATCAGCTTTTCTGATCCATCAACATCCGCATATATCCCATACTCAGTGATATCATATCCAACTGTAATTTCATCATTTGTTATTAAGGCTTGTATCTTTATTGTGACATCATCTACCAACTTTATATTTTTTACATGAAAACTGTTTTTCAGGTCTTTAAGTCCTGTTGCATTCTCCAAATTTTCACCGCCTGTATAAACTCCATTTCCTGACTTTATACTACTAATTTTTAGTTCTTGCTTATTTGCCAATGCAGTATTTATCACTCTTATACCTGTGTTCGTCACTACCGTACTTCTAAAACTTGCCATTTATCCTCCTCATTTGATTACAGTTTTTCATTGATTGAACTATACTTGCTCTACATACAAATCCACATCGATTTTTGCAACTTTGCTCAACACTTATCAGAGAGGAGCTTATATTCTTAACTTTAGATATAATATTTTGAAACTGTTTAAGCGAAGAATCATTTAATTTAGCAGAAGTTAATATTTTTAAAAGTTCAGGAGCTCCCCGAAATTAAACCATTCCACTATTTCTCCCTCTCCAAGTACAGCATCTATAAGCTCATTTACCGCCCCTGTAGTTCCTGCTCTCTGGTGCCAGATTAATGAATTTTTATCAACTTCTTTTAGTATCAATCAGCAGACTCTCCACATAGTATTGAGTTCGACATTCCAAAGCCATTAAATCAAGCAATTCCTCATCCATACAATCAATATCTGCATATAGTACTGTCTGCACAGATGTATCTATCATTTTTTTCATTGCTTTCTTATATGCATAGCTTATAGAAGCTATGTCAGGATCTGAGGATAATATATAAGGCAATACCGATGCAGGTTCCGCATCCTTATATTTAATCATTTTCAAGTCCTCCATATGTCACCGACTGAGCTTCCAAGCTTGCGACAGAATCCTCATCAACAATTGTAAAAACAGGCGAAGTTATATCTACCCTTTTTGCCCCTGCGTTTAAAAATTTTTCTGCCTTAAAACATCCGGGTTTATATCTCTGCCGATTTCACTTTTCTGCCAATTGATATAATCATTTATTGCGGAAAGCACTTTTAACTGTATGCTTTCCGCTCTACTCTGATCACTTGAATTAACATAGTAAGTAATATTGATAGCGTATGTTTTCTTAACTGGAGCAAGAACCTCTATGTTGTCCGTAAGTGGCCTAATACTTGGACTTGATAGATATTCTTTTAATCTATTTATTGACTCACTTTCCGGTATAACACCATTTCCAAGTAAATATCGCACCCTTACCACACTTGGGCTTGGACTTGAGATTCTTACGCTGCTCACATCTGAATAAAATTGTCTTACAAAGTACTCATATGAATCTGCAGAACCTGCTGACGAATATGCGGCAGGAGCAATATATATCCTTTGTCTTAACGAATCATCTGACTCTATGTCTGCTCCACCTTCAGGCTTAGTAATATTCTTTACTTCATCAATGAAAGCTATAATATCTACTATTGTGTTAAGGTCTCCAATATCATAGTTATTTGTCTCCTGTCCGACAGTTGTACAGGTCGCAGGCACATCCACGCTTAGTTTTTCCTGCAGGTATCTCCGCATATTCATCAGTTGCAAAATACACGCTATCACCTGCTGTCACTCTTGTTCCCTTTGGTATACCGGTTGCAGATGCCCTCTTAGAATTCATCGAGAACCTTATTGTCGTTGTTGCACCTGTTGCAGTTTTTCTATGTATGTGTTTTAGAGCTCCAAGATTTTCAAGATACTTTCCACGGCTATATTTAAGCAGTCCCATCTTTCCTGCATCATCCATACACATATATCCCTGATATATGAAGTAAGCACCTGCAAGAAGCATTATTCTTCTATCATCAGCCTTACCAAGAACAATATCCTTACTTGTAAGCTCTTTGTACTTTTCTTTAAACCACACAAGCATATCATCTGCGAGCTGTTCCATTGTATAGTTCTTAATAAAAGATATTTCAGGATAGTCTTTTATACTCTTCAGATTACCATTCTCCACTGTCACCACTCCTCTCAAGGTATACTTTTATCTTTGTATCTCCATCCTGTGTATGCTTAAAATCTACACTGCTTACAGATACTCTCGACTCAAACATCTCAACCTTTGCCACAATATCTGTTGCAATATCATTTTCAAGATCTACAGGAATTTTTAGAAACATTATCAATTGACAGTCCTAGGGCTTCTAATCAGTGGCACGGTGCCTTTCAGACAGTCTGAAGATATTATTCAAATTTCTAAGAATATCTTTGATTTCAGATTTGTCTACCTCATCCAAAAATTCGAACTGAAATTCATTCATATAATTTACCTACCTGTATTCCGTCATTGTAATATCAAATTGAGCACTTAGTAGTTCTCCTTTTTTCAACACAACTCCAAAGCTCTCCGACACCGCTGTAATCATTGCCTTAGAACATATGTTTCGCCTTCCAATAACAAGTGGAGCTATTACTCCCGCTGCCATATAGTTTATAAGCTTTCTTTCGAGCTTCTTAGGTGACATTCCCCTTGTAGCAATAACTTTTATTGTGAATGTTATTGTTTGAAGATTGTTTCCCAGTAATTCAACCAAGGGTTTGCCACCAATTACCTGATGTAGTGTAGTTCTGACTCCGAAATCCCTTTTAAATCCATTAAATGTAAAGGATTCTTTTTATCACTGGTTTCAAATTTAAGATAAGGTCCCCAGTTTCCAATCTTTTGCCATTCGTCCTCCTACTTAGCAATAATCTCTGCTAAACTGATACTTCCCGACTTGTCTTTTGAAATTTAATGTTCCATCACTTACATCTATCTCTGCCTTTGGATCATCTCCTGCATAGAACTTTCCGAGTATCACAGCCGTTGAATTATCATTGCTCATATGAGCTACTACAACTGCATCATCTTTTTCGAATGTCTGCTTTATCCCTGCAAATGCTAATACCGAAGCTCTGTAGTTGTTTTTCCCAGTATCAGGATAGGTTACAGATACTCCACCACTTCCTATACTGCTTACAAATCCTATTCTTATCATTATCTGTCTCCTATAATCGTTCAAATATTTTGTAGGCACTGACCTGCATCTTATGGCCTGAACCTCCTGACAGCTCATGGCTGACCTTAGTTATATAGTACTTACCGTCAATCCTTCCCATGCCTTTTACCTCTATATTGCATGAAGCCACAATATTGGCATCTCCTAAAAGCCGTAAACTCTAAAGTTATAGCTTTTTCATTTTCAGAGTTAACCTTTGCCTTTTGCAATTCTTTCAGCCTCTTCCTTGCTGTCAGCCTTTTCATTGAGAACTAAAAGCCTTGTTTCATCCCCAATGGTTACAGATATGACTTTTGTTTTTTCCTTTTCATCTTTAGCATTTTTATCTACCTGTGTGTATGATATCTTTGCTCGGTATACGTACCAACCAGAGTTGTATTCAAGCCCACTCTTCAAAGTCGTGTTCTGAGTATGTCGCAGTTATACCTCTTCCTTCATAAATGGTCTTATCAAAGATAACCAAAAGTCTTTTTATAAATCTTTATAAAGAGACCTTGGTCATTACAAAAGTTTTGATATGAACTCACTGTCAGATTGCTCTTCCTGATCTATCTTTTTCGATTATCGGTTCCCCTGCCCAGAAATAGAGGTCAGTCATACCATACTTGCCTTTTATCTCTTCTGCAATCTGTTTCACAGTGACCTTCTCCCAAGTCTTGCTTACCTTACCTGTCTGAAAGCCCTGACTTGCCGGAAGTGATATTCCTTTGATACTGCATTTATGTCCACTGCTTCCACCTGAATATGTAATATCATCTATTGTAAAAGTTTCCCACAGTGATACTTCTGATATGTATTGGTGCCTGTCATGTTGTGAAAGAATATACTTACATCAAAGGTCATGCTCTTTTTCAGGGACAAAACCTTTTGCCCATTGCCCAAGCAGCATTTCTATCAGCCAAATCTATCGTGATTTCATCTGCACTTCCTGAATCATTGTCGATATACGATATACTTTCACATCGGCTTGACAGACCTACCTCCGCTCCGTCATACAGTATTTGATATGTAACTCTTCTAGCCTTTGTCATTAAGCATAGCCCTCCATGTGGGATAGTCACTTGGTACAGACCGATTTACTGCACTTTCATCATCTGGAGTAAAGCTTAACACCTGCAGGAAATATGAAAATATCCAGTTTGTCCCTATTTAAATCCATGATTTTATCGCACATATATTCATTTCCATACACCTCATATGCAATCTGGTCCCATGTTTGACCTTGAATAGTTGTGTATACCCTCATATATTTTCACCTTCCTAAAAGTTAACTCTTCTTTTTCTTTTAAGCCATTGCTCCATCTTCTTATCAAATTCAGACTGTGATTCCTTCTCTGCTTGAACAATATCATCCTTTGTTGGTGTTCCTTCAAAGTGATATACAGGAGCATATCGTGACAGTTATTCCTTCCGTTTGCCCGGTATTATCATCCCTTGAGCTTCCCACTCCTGTTATACCGTCAACTAGTGCCGGTACCGGTATCTGGTTAGATCCTATAAAGCATATCATCCATTCTCTCTGATAATAATTTAAGAGCGGTAATTATGGCACCTCCCTGACGGTTTAGAGCACTGTCCACAAACGAGGATAGATTATCCCACAATGTGTCCAATGGGACTACAGCCTCACTTTGACTTCCCTCTCCAATCATTGCCAATGTAGGATCTGAAACGATACCACCTGTTGCAAGTTGTGGCACTGACAACGGTGATAGTTTACTTATACTTACTCCTGGAATTGCATTTAGTGCACTAATAGCAATGTTAATGGCTGCTATAAATCCATTAATAATTCCAGCTGCACCACTTATTACAGCATTGATTGCACCCTTTACAGCTCCACTTATTGCATCAGATATTGCAACTCCGATTTCAGTAAATATTCCAACTATGCTCTCCCATATACCACTAAAGAAGGTCACTACATTACCGAATACACCTGTAATCAGATTCCATGCTTCCTGGAATACCGTTCCAAAGAATGAGCCAACTGAACTAAATATCGATACTACTGAATTCCAAAGTGTCTGAAAAGAAAGCACCAAATCCAGCGAATATACTTTTTATTGCTTCCCACGCTCCGGCAAAGTCACCTGTCAAAACACTCGCTATAACTGAAAAAATCCCTGCAATAGTATTAAATATCATTTGGAAGTAGGCACCTACCACATTCCAAACAGACTTAACTATTTCCCAGGCTGTTCTAAAAAATGCTCCGATTACATTTCCCACTGCCGAAAATACTACCTTGATATTATTCCAAATCATCTGGAAGTATAAAACTGCAACAGACCATACTCCTTTTTATTATTGACCATGCTACTCTAAAGAATCCACCGAGTACACTTCCAACTACAGAGAATATGTTCTTAATTGTAAGCCACATATTTTGGAAAAATGGTTTTACTACTTGCCAAATATTTTTTTAATTAGATCCCATGCAGCCCTAAAGAATCCACCAGTACACCTCCAACTACAGAGAATATGATTTTTTTATTGAGTTCCATATACTCACGAAATAGGGTTTAAAAGTGTTCCAAGTTTCTTTTTATTTCTTCCCATGCTAATTTAAAGAACCCAATAACTGCATTTAGGACATTTCCTGCTACAACCTTTATACTTTGCAAATGCTTTATTTACAATATTTCTAAAGGTTTCACTTTTGTTATATGCAATTATCAGCCCTGCCACCAATGCGGCAATCGCAAGAACTACTATCATAATTGGAGTTGCATTCATAGCTGCATTTAACAACCACTGGCCAGCGGCCGCTGCCTTTGTAGCTGCGACTTGTGCCCATGTTTGAGCTGTACTTGCCGCCTTAACTATTGCATCCTGAATATACATAGCTTTTATAGCAAGAGTCAGTGCCATATCCTTTGCTTTTGCAATATTTAAAATTGTCATAGCCTTTGCAGCAGAATAAATACCTGTTACAAGCTGATAAAATTTAACAGCTCCAACCGCTACACCTATTGCAGTGATTGTAGGAAGAAACCCATCCCACTGTACAAATGCATCAGCTACATCTGTCACACCCCCGACTGCTTTAAGAAGTGCGTCAGTTATGTTAGGAATAGCCGTTTCTGCTATATATGTTATCGTAGGCTTTGCATTATCAAAAGCTTCAAGAAACTTCCATTTTAAATCACTTAAAAGATCCAGAATAACATCAAATGTATGTTCATTTTCTGCTATTTTCTCCATAACATTACCAATCGCATTTTTCAAAGTTCCTATGAGAAAACCCGCAACTTCTTGACCTCTTTTTATAAAATCCTGTGCAACCTCTATAGCACTTCTTATTGACTCAGGCAGTTCAATTCCGAAAGTATCGCTCATCATATTACTAAATGCATCTATACTTCCCTCTCCACCGGTGAGTGTAACCAAGAAATCCATAACACCTGCGGACATATTTCCAACCCCGTCCATAAAATCATCTATTGGAAGTTTGTTTATCATTCCAACAAAGTTTTCTGTGATTTTAGGAATAGTATTGGATAGTCCATCCATTATTTTAATAGCATGTGGTCCAAAAGCCTCGACCATAGAAATTTTAAGATCACTTATTGCACTTCCAAATCTTGCAACGGCACCTTTTAATGTGTTAGTAACTCTAGCATCCATCGTATCAAGTGCACCCGAAGAATTATTAAGATTATCTGCCAATGCATCCCATGCCGAAGCCGCACCATCAGCTCCTTCTTTTACACCATCCAGTAGATATCCGAACTTCGAGTAATAATTTGTTCCTGCAATTGCGGCCATGTAGTTATTTTTCTCTTCTTCTGTCAAGCCTGACATTGCACCATTTAAGTCTATGAGAATTTGACGCATATCTCTCATTTTGCCTGCATTATCATAGACTGCAACACCAAGGTCTTCAAATGCCGCTTTTGCTGCATCTTTAGTTGAAATACGAACCAACATAGAATTCAAGGCAGTACCAGCCTCTGCACCTTTTACACCGTTGTTCGCCAATATACCCAAGTGCGGTTGCCGTCTCCTTGAAATCCATACCTGATGCCCTTGCAGCTCCACCACATCCAATCATCGCATCCATCAAGTCTGCAGATGTAGTATTTGCTTTATTATTTGTCATGACTACTACATCAAGGTATTCCTGCAGTTCATCTATACCGACTCCCATTGCACTCATTGAGTCTGTGACCTGATCACTTGTAGTCGCTAAGTCTGCCTGCGTAGCTTCTGCCAGTTTTAGAACAGGTGTGAGTGCTTTCGTACTGGTCTCAACATCCCAGCCTGCAAGAGCCATATAACCAAGGGCATCTGCTGCTTCTGAGGCGGTGAAGGTTGTAGCTTTTCCTGCATCTCTTGCGGCTTTTGACAGCTTTTCATATTCACTTGCAGTAGCACCGGCAATACCCGAAGTATTGGCCATAGATTGTTCAAACTCTGAATATTCGCTAACTGCATCTCCAATAAATTGTCCAACCTTTATTGCAGCAAATGCTCCTGTAATCATAACAGCTGCCTTTTTTGCCATTCCTGCAAGGTGACTAATCCCATCTTCAGTCATGCCAAGGCTCTGCTTCAAAGAGTTCTCTACTTTACCTGCGATTCGAATTGCCAGCTCTTGCTCGCTGCTTCCTGCCAATCTCTTCCACCTCCTCTGCTATTTCTATCAATTCAAAAACAGACAGGGATAGAAAATAATCAATCCCTGTCTGTAATGACATAGCAAGCTGTATTGCAATTTTTTTCTTAAATTTTTACCATCTTCAGGTCTTATCCTCTCCGTAAAAGAGGTTACCTTATTCTTTACCTTGATAGCATCCCTTGATGTAATCTTTGGAAAAATTCCAAAAGGCATCTTTGTTGCTCTTGCTGATATGATACAAGCATATTCAAGTGACATCTCAGGTAAGAATGAGAAGCTTCCACTTTTTCCAGTATTTTTATTTGCTGCAATCATATCGGTTGCAGTCATATCCTCTAATCCACTTAAATCTACCTGTCCATATTCCTTGCCCTCATAGTTGTACTTTCTTGAAAAGTAATCACCATAGAATTTTTTCAGAGTCAGAACCCTCTACAATAATATCCTGAGCAACTGATACATCAACTACTTTATCTTTATCTACCATATCCATCTCCTTTAACACTGACTTCTAATCTTTGCCAACAAATCTCTATCATTGACTTTGTAAACATTATTAAAGCTTTATCAAGTTCAACTCTCTTTTTACCATCAAGCTCTATCATGATATATGCCACCTCAACAGTAACGGATGCATCCATTGCTCCGCCCTGCTTAATGGTTCCACCTGTAAGTTTCTTTTGCCTTCCTCTGACTACAACTCTCATTCCCTTAGTATCTATTCCACCAGTACTCTTTTACCGTATATTGTTCACTTGCTCTAAGAGTTAAGTCAAGAGTTTCTGTTGGAGACATAAGGCTAAAAGCATCCCTCATCAAGTATACGGAAAGGGATTTCAAGCTCCATACTCCGAAAGCTCCGATTACAACCTCTTCTATTTCTCCAAGTATACCCGGTCCACTAAGTGTCTCCGTTGTTCCTTCAAAGTCAGGGAGAGTTATCTCTCCTGTCAATCCCACAAGAGCAGTTCCTTTATAATAAAGATTAAAATTGTTAATCACTCCCGGTATTCCAAGAACTCCTGCCATAATTAATTACCTCCTCCACTTATTGCTGCTGCAAGCATGCTTGGATCAAACTCTAAAACATTAAGGATATCCTCTGCCGGTGTATAAGGTGCCAAATATTGACGGAATTTAATCTTACCATTCAGTATGTCTGTTATTTGATTATCCTTTTCCTCAAATACAATCTTTGCGCCTGCACACTTGCCCTGTGATGTATATGAATTTCCTCTGATATTCTCACTATCGACAATTGATTCAATTAAACGATAATTTGCAGGGTCATCCACTTTCTGGAAATACGTCATAATAAAACTGTTACCCCACCATGAAAAAAACCTTCTACAGCAAAACCATCTGTCTTTAGGATCTGTTACCCCAGGATATGCTGCTGTATTATTTCCCCAAGTTCTCCAACCATTAACATTAATTGCTGTAATAATACCCTGACTGTTAAGTAGATTTGCCTGATTCTGATCAAGTGTTACCTCTGTTCCGTCATCAAGTACCAGTCCTGTGATTTTTGCCATCTTATTTGAAGGTGAAAGATTTGGAACATCATCATTACTTGCATCTGTATAAGCAGTAAGTGCTGCAAATATTGCCGAAAATGCGTACTGTTTCTTACCAACCTTTACTTGTGGCCATAGCACAACGCTGTGTTTATTTGTATATCCGTTCTTGTTTTTCCACTCTCCAACTGCACTGTACTTCTTCGCTCCGGTGCTACTGCTGTCTAAATCAAGGACACATTCACAACTGAATACTCCATTGATTTCCGAACACTTGCTTCCCAAAACAATTCCTACTTCAGGTATTTGCGACCATCCAGTGCAAGTAACAGCCTGGTGTCATGTTGAACCTCGGATATACCTGTCTGATAAGTTCAAGCCCACTTTCTTTGTCTGTAGCTGCATCATATCCACCAATTATGTCCTTTGCCTTTACAGCCGAAGGATCTATACCTGTGGACTTTACTGTTAATGTACTTGCTCCTGCATGAACTTCCCTCAATCAGAGATACCAGTACTTTTCCATCATCAGTAAAACTTGTAATATAATCTTCATTTTTGTAAGTGTGGTAGCTCCATCTTTAACCACTAAAGTATCAAGAAGAATCCCATCTTCTTCAAGCTTTGCCTGCTTTGCAACCACATTTACTGAAGCCTCTGTATTATCTTTTTTATGCTTTTTAGGATCCAATACATTAATAAAAATAATCAGAGCCACATTAAAATCCTAAAACTTGCATCCATACTTTGACAGAGAGTGAATTTTTTAAAATCATCACTGTATCCAAGCTGACTCGCTGCCTCTGAAAAAGCTATATGCAATCAGTGGTACATTAGTAACACTATATGGGTCTTTTGCAAGATTTATCGGTGCAGTTCCAATTACAACCTGTAGTCCTGCACTTCCCGTAATTGGAGCAACAATACTTGTTGCCTGTTCCTCAATTCTTATTCCGTGATTATAAGCCATTAACTATCCTCCTGTAATTTATAATCTGCAACCTTTTCATATAATGAGAATGTTGCTCCTGACTTCGTCTCAATTTCTTTTAGTGCATCTGCAAGCCTGTTTACAGGAATAACTAATCCTTTAAATGCAGGCTCTTTATCAATTGCTGCCTTTAAATTATCCGGTAGACCATTATTGAATATAGTACTGTGACTTGCTACACCTACTATTGTAGGACCAACATAAACAAGTGTTTCCACTTCCTTGGGTTGGGCTGTAGGTATAAGTGCTCTTACTTCTTCTTCCATCGGTTCTGTTATTGTTTTCTTTAGTTCACTCATGCGTATTTATCCTCCGTTCTTATAGCTGCTGTCTTAAAAGTCATGCTGATAGCTCCAAAAATATGGGAATGACTCCTCTTCCTGAAGAGCCCACTCAAATGGATGCTGTTCATCATTTAAAAATACAAACTGATTTGCCAAGATAGGATTTTTCAAAAATCTCTCACTAATTTTCTGAATTAATTCAAGCAATGTCTCATGACCATCATTGTTCAAATTGTCATCAAAACATCCAAGAATTAACATCACCTGAACTTCCTGTGCTTCCACCCATCCTTTTATCTTGCCATCTAAAATCCTCACGATAATGTATGGAACAGGATCCGGTGCATCTTCGTCTTCTCGTATTGGAAGATTCTGTGCATATATATTTAGTGAACCATACTTACCAAGAGAATCTTTAAATAAACCTTTTTCAAAAATACCACTGATATCTTTCATCAACTCTTTTTGAAAGATTTCCTGCTGTCATTATCTACCTCTGAAAATTCTACTTGTTTCCCTATTTATATGCTTCTTCAAGCTTTCTTGTATCTTAGGCTTGACGATGCCATATACTTTAACTCATTTCCAATCATTCTGAGGATTGATGGGCTGTAAAATTCTTTTAATTTAGTAGTATCTCCACGGTTTCTTTTTCTCTTAGATATACCATTTGTATATTTATTAGGTGGTCTCTCCTCACTACAGCTACATGTCCTGAATGGTACTTTTACAACAAATGCTTTTAACTTATCGTTCAGTGACAAGTCCTTTAAAGCTCCATCTTTATAAAAGCTTTACCCTTGCACTCGCTCCACCACTATGCCTTCTATATTTAAAATCTGATAGTGCAGTAGCCTTTCCGGTTATATTTAAAGTTGCAACAAGATTTGAAGCGGTTGCATTTTTCTGCCTAATTGCTTTTTTAAATCTTGGAGATTTTACAGCATACGTCTCTAGCTTTTATCTGCCAGAGCTGTCTTTGCATCTCTGGCAGTAGCGTTAAAGCTTTTATAACATTAGGCACTTGATTTTCAAACAACAAAAGTTTTGCTCTAATCCTTGATACATCTACTTCATCAACTCCGAACTCAATCATTTGCTTCTATTTCCCTCCAATGTTATCGTATAAAGGCCATACTCATCTGTAGAGTCAACAACTAAATAGCGCTTGCCATCAAGCATGATTTGCCTTCCGATTGCAGGCAACGGTCCGAAGTCCTTCGCTTTCACATAAATCAGCTTTTTGCTTAACATACACCCCATCCATATTAGATTTTGCCTTCTTTTTCTCGCTCTATAACTTCGTTGTCATCAATCTGAATCGGCATATCCCTTCCATCCACATTGTGGATATCTGAAAATTCGAAGTATTTATAAATATGTTATCAATATCCTGATTTATGATTTCTTTGAATGACTTTCGTACCATTATTCCTACTTTCTTGCCCGGCAGTTGTCTTTGGAACTCTTCCCACAAGATTTTTCATCTGTCTCGCACCTACCGCATCTCCGACAAGCCCTGCCTCTGCAGACATAGAATTGCCTTTGGAGGCGAAACCACCTCTGCTTCCACTACACTATCTGCAGTGCCATCCGACTCGATTCCTTCATCATCTACCCACTCTGCAGTTTCCGCATCAATCCAAGCTTTCACCATATCAGGATCATTTGCAATCAACTCCTCACCTACTTCATACTGCTTTGACAGATAAAGTATCGGATATTTAGCTATAAGCTTCTGCATAGTGACCTCCTATCCGATTTTTACTTTGATAGATGTAGCACTTGCCGCTGTATCCTCTGCCGCATAACCTGCCACTGCATTGCTTCCTGCTGTTTCAGTTATTCCGTTTCCATCAAAGTATACCGTTGTACCCATTTTGATTTCATTTGTTCCTGTCTTTTTAAATTCGTATACACCTGCTACATGAAGAACTCCTGTCGCCTTAGGATTAATATCATCACCTGCGATACCGATCCTTGTTCCGATTTTTACAACAGTACCAACTTCAATCTTGCTACTTCCGGTATTTGTGTAATCGAGAGCCTCACCTCTCTGAAAATATGTAGCACTTGCCATTATTATTTACCTCCTTTTTATGCCAGTGGATCGCCAACCACTATTCCGTTGTTCTTAACCGCACCTCTCCAGTCCATAACTGCAACACCCCAGTCAAGATATATATCCCAAACGAATCCGAGTTGCCCCGGTGTTTCCATTCTGCGTATAGTTGGAATCTCCTGTCCGTTAAGATAATCAATCTCAATGAAGTCTGTATCGTCCTGATGTCCTATTAAGAACCAAGGCATTGTCTTTCCATATCCACCACAAAGTGCATTAATTGTAGGCTCTTCCACAATTTCAATTGAACTTGCATATCTAAAGAGCGGATTGACTGCCTGAGTGTTACTTGATGTGTTGATTGTTGGACTGTTAAAGATTGTAAACACATCAAATCCCATTCCTGACGGAACAACGAGTGTTGCCGGGTCTCACAATTATTGCATCTCCAAACTCATCCAACTGACCCTGAAGAGCCAAGATCATCTTTTGCATTGACTCTCTTGTTATTCCTGTTCCTGTTGCAAGGACATTCTTGTGGCTGTTTGAGAAGAGCGAGTTCCATCATATATTGCAGGGTTTTTAAGCAATATATTATAAACCTGCTTATTTATTGTTTTTCTTGCACTTGCTGCATACTTAGCAGGAATTTTAGTTACAAGATCGATATCATCATTAATAAATGCCTGCCTTGTAAGGGTAAACTGTCGACCATATGTCTTGAGCTTTTCTTGTAGGACGCTTTACATCATTAAATGTATCATGCTTAAGCTCACCTCCTTCAGGCACCTCAAGGAACTCTCCTGCAGGTCCTGCCAAGTAGTTATTATCATTTGTCTTAAAATCCTTTAAGCTTCCCTTTTTTGTCCATCTGTCAAAAGTTACAGCAACAGTCTTATGTCCCTCTACATATGCCTTATTAATGGCATTGTCTAAAATTGCCGGGAATGCAGCAGTTGGATTGTAATACTGTCTCTGTAGCATTCCAAACAGTTCATCTGAAGTTCTGCGATTCAAGCTTCCATCACCCACAATTGCTAGACACTCAATAGCTAAATCACGGAGAGACATTCCCATCATCTGTCTTGATCCATCTGCAGGATTGCTGAGGTTCATTCCACTTCTAGAAGCAATGAGTCGGCAGCAGCCTCTCTAAACTTATCCTCAGCTGTTGCAACAACATCAACACCTCTTGCTGCAATCGGAGAGCCATTCTTTCTTACATGATCAAGAGCAGCCGCTCTCACAGCATCAACAGTTGCCTCGCCATCAATGTATGGCTTCGCATCCATTCCAAACTCGCCACAAATATCTGTGATAGTTCTTATTCTGTTTCTCTCATCCTGAAGTGCTCTCTGAACATCAGTATTTGAATCCGCACTTCCAGTCCCTTCATTCTGCTCCTCTGCTGAAATCTCTGCATTTAAAGTTTCAATTTCTCTTTGAAGAGAATCAAACTCAACCTGCTCTTCTGCAGTCAAGTCTCTTCCTGCATTCTTTGCAGCATTAACTATTTCCTGCTGCCTTGATAGCTTTGCGTTTCTTTGTGCTTTCTTGTTCATAATGAGTTACCTCCTTGAACATTTGTTTTATTTATTTGAATCTGTCTTTCAAACCAGTCCATAGAGCGTTTTTCCTTGAATACCGGTTGCTCGGACAGCTCCCTTCCAACTCCAACTGTTGGATCTGCCGGGACACTTACTATTGAAATTTCATAAGGTGTCCACTTTCTTGCAATTGCAGCAGGCCCTATGGCCTTGCCATCAGCTGACTGTTTGCCTTGTGCCACTTCTTCCCAAGATTCGATTTGATATCCTACTGACACTCCTTTAAGTGTGCCATTGGCAACCTTTTGGAATATGCGCTCAGATTCCTCATCAGAATCAAACTCGACTTCTGCCATTTCCTCTTCCGCCTTCAATCCATGCTTTAGCAATCTTTCCGATTACTGCATCACGATTGTGGTTAAAAAGCAAGCAGCCAATCTCATTAATTCTTGTTAAATCCACAGCACCTTCCGAGTGATCTAAAACTTCAGCACCCCAGTATCTTTGATAGGGTTCTTCAGACGAAAAAGAGGATAAACTTTCGCTCATTTCCCTCTCCACTTAATGCCCATATGCTATTTTTCAACCATCTCTCTTCTTGCTGCAGTCTACCATTCTCAACAGGCTTATCTCTTTGCTGTTGAATCATCTTCCTCGTTTTCATAGAGTTCCTCCTTTGTTTTTATCAAAAATCACACTTCCCATGTCTATTCCAAACTCTCTGGCATAATCAAGAACATCTGCGATTTCCTCGATTTGCTCCTTCCAATCTTTTCCTTGCTCTGCCGCAATCTGTTTGAATGTTTTTTGCCCGGTATTAAGTGCAATCCTGTTCGCATTTGCTTCCTTTTTGCGGATCAATCCACTTTTTAGGAGCTATGATCCACGTATGGTCCAGATATTTATCTTTATTTTTTTCCAAAAATCTTTTTATCTGAATATTCCTGATAACCACAAGGATATAACAAATGTCTCAAATATTTCATCCATTACTTCAGTGAGCATTTCCTTTTCTTCTGCATAGTCATCTCATCCTCTATAATTCCCTGCCTTGTTGAAGAATAATTGCTTTCACTCATATCACGGCTTGTTGCCTCATAACTGATACCCTGCCCTGCACCGACAAGTCTTTGCTGGAGCTTTATATAGCTTGCAGCATCTGTAGCCTGTCCTGCAGGGTTGACTACTTGTATCTCATCTCCTGCATTAAGCTCCTTAATCATTCCGGGTGTTATGGATTTGCCTTGGTAATCATGCAACGATCCTTGACCTACTCCAATTCCTCGTCCAATCCCTGTAGTTGGTATTGTTTTCTTTATAAATACTGAAAGGCAGGCCGCTATTCTCTCTTTTACTGATACCGCCACCATGAACTCGTTTGCATCACGAATTCTTGTGATCGTAGGACTCATATCGCTAATTTCCCTAATCTGTGAAGGTCTATGCTTTGTGTAAAGGAATATAACATCCTTTGCCTCAATGTATACAGGTGTTGTCAGTGCTAAACTGTCAATAGGATACTGCCTAATCCAATATCCGACAGGTTTGTTGTACTCATTCATCTCAATACCACCAACTACCTTGTTCCCTTGAACTTTTGGTGTCATCTGAGAGTTATCAAGTTCATCTACCTCAAATGTCTGAAGCTTAAATGGCAGGAACCCGTCACTTGTATACCTCTTTACTATCAGAATTCCTCCGTCTATTTTCTTTCGTTTCATGCACATTCGCATCATCTGAGTAAATGATTGAGTCCCTGTTACATCACAGTTTTGCTTTTTGCACCACTTTTTCCATGCCGCCTCTATAGTATCGTTTAATTCATCATCACCTGTCTTTACCTGCAAGGTGTATCCACCGCCTATTACATTTCTCTTATAGGCACCTATAACGGAATTCATCATATCCGAATTCCTCTCTAAGTCCCTTGCTCTGGCTCTGACATTATCACGGCTATATTTATCGGTATACTCCGCAGACTGATTTATTACTCTCCAATTTGCATTCCCTCTTGAGTAATCACCTGCATCATAGCTCCTCATTTCCTCAAGATTTTGTCGCCATGCTTCTCTCTTTGCACCCCATTCAGGGGATATAAAAGAGATTAAATTATCTAACCAACTCATATTACCTACCTTCCACTAAATATAGCAACATAGGTATCATCTAAAAGGTGATTACCGTTCTCTGACTGTATTTGTGCGGTCAGATCATTTTTCATCTTGTAGAGTAGATTCAAATCTGCACGTGTCATCTGCCTTGTACCAAGCTTATATGACTGTCCTCCTACAAGAACTGTATATATTGCATTATTAACTTCTTCAAGCATTTCTCTTGCTGTATAATTTGTTTCCATCTCTTCTCCATATATTGACTTTACTTACTCTTTTCCCTATTCTTTAAATTAGAAAAAGCTATTAGGGGAACTAATATGTCATTACAAAAATACACTATAAATTTTTCTAAATGACACTGTATGAAAAGGCTGCACTTAAAAAGCTGTTAAATGCTATAGCTGTTACAAGCATTTCTTTTAATTCAGACATTGGCCAATACTTTATAGATGAAGATTTTGATACAAGTCTGATTGAACTTCCTGATTTGCACGACCCAATGGAGCGTCATCCTTAAGTAAGTAAAAGCCGGTATTCAGAATTAAGAGTTTTTCGCATTATAGTTTAACTCAACACGAAAACTCTTTTTACTTTCCATCAGTCTCCACAATTCGTTCATTGCCGTCATCATTGTTGCAACCATATTTTCAAAAGCTTTTTGTATTTACAAGCCCTTGACTTTTCCGGTTCTTGCCCCCGATTAATAAAATTTATAACTTCTTTTTCTTCATCCATAAAGTTCCTTATGTCCAATTCTCATTATCTTTTTATCCACTTTTCTTCCGGAAGTATTGTTCATTGCTCTCTGAACTCTTTTTCTCATCTGCACTTTCCTGAAGGTTATCAAGGTGCATTGTTCTTACTCCAAGAATGTCTGCTGCACAGAATGCATAAACTTCGCAATCAAGATAATGGTTATCGGCATGAGCTGTTTTTGGTCTCCACTCTTGCTTAACAACACCTTTTCCGTTTTTAACATTAACTTTGTGCTCTGCAGTTACTTGTGTCGCATACTCCATATCACAATCTTTGTATACCATCCATGCTCCCGATCCATTATTCTTTGCATACGACCGGCAATCATGTCCTTGTATTTGCCTGTGTCAACAAGTACAAGATTCATTCCATATGCTTTACTGTCTGCTTTATTTACTTTAGACAGCCTGTAATGCGTAAGCATGTTATTTGATGAACCTTTGCTTGGCAATGCCCATTCAGAATTATTTGCGCAAAAATCATATACTCTGTCTGTATCATTTCCAGAGTCAATCAGTGCCAATGCCACCACAAGAGGTGTGCTGTCAGCCATTTGATATGATAGATTCATTATTCTTTCAACCTCTTGGAATGAATAAGCTTGTCCATGTGCAATGTTCTGACTTGTAAAATAGTCGCCCCATGCTCTTATGCTCCAATACAAACAGTTTTCCTGAACATCAACTCCTGCAGTAAGCACCTTTGTCCACTCCGGAACAATGAACTCTTCACATTCCGTCTGTCTTTCGAGAACCAGCTCAGCACTTGTCTTAAGCTTTGTATCCTCCCAAGGCTCCGCAAGCCAGCTATTCGCAAAGTTTTGTAACCTCTCAGGGTCCTCATGGCTATCCAAAAACTCTTTTGCTATTGCGGAAAATCTCACAAACGGTGAATATAAAGTATTCATCCAGAATGCAACTTTTCTTGCAAACTTTGTGTTTTCCTTTACTGTTCGCCATTCTCCTAACCTTAGCATATCAGGCTTATCTTTATCTGTAATTATACAGCCGCATTCCTGACATACATAGGTGGCAAACTCTGCACGATCCGCATAGCTCATGCCTTCACCATTTGGAAATTTTATCTGCTTCATCTTCAGTTCTATATACTCCCCACAGTGAGGGCAAGGCACGAAGTAATGCTTTTCAATGTCTGCATCTTCCAATGCTTTCCATATATGTCCGTCTCTTAATGTTGGAGTACTGGTTATAAATATCTTTTTGTTATGAAAGGTTTTTGTTCTCTCCCTTGCAAGTGATATAGGATCCGCTTCCTTCTTACTTGCTCCGGGATACTTATCTACCTCATCTAAAAAAAGATACTTGATAGCTTTACTTGCAAGGCTTGACGGTGAGTTTGAGCCTGCAAGTGTCAGATACATTCCGTCAAACTGTAGTTCCAGCCTTGTTGAGTCATTCTCCAGATACCTTAATCCCAGACCCGCCTTTATCATAGGCTGTAGTCTGTTTTCTGATATAGATTCAGCAAGCTTATCTGTAGGATAAACAATCATAGTAGGAGCCGGATCTTGTTGAATGATATACCCCACCATGTTTTGCAGGCACTCCGTACCTCCTACCTGAGTAGGCTTTACATAGATTATCTCTTCCGTCTCATAGTTATTAAACTCATCCATTATACCTTTTAAGATATGGAGTTTGCTCCGTCCTCCATGGTCCCGGCATAGCTGAAGATTTCACATCTAATACTCTATATTTATCAGCCCATTCACTTACTGTTATATCTTCCGGTGGCTTTAGGAATTTAAGTGCTTCTTTTTGGTAGTCTGTAACCTCAAATCTACGGAACGGATTTCTTGCCACGATTTTTCTTTTCCAGTTCCTCATGCGTACAGCCTGCCACCACAAAGCCGTCCATTAATCTTATGACCTCTGAGCTCAAGTCCTTTTCTACCGACCTAAGTTCCACAGGATCACAGTGCCCTATTATTCTTCCTACAAGTCTACTTGGCAGAGATAATGCAAACTTTTTAAAGGTAACAAAAAATCGGCTATAGTCCATCTTTACTTCTTCAATATCGATGTACTTACCCGATGCTATCTCTATCTTTAATCTATGCATTTCTCCTAGAGATTCTTTTTAGAGCAATCTCTGCTTGAAGTTTTTGCTCTTTGAGTTCCATTTCTTTTTCAGATCTGCTTTTGCCATGCGCTTATCTGAAAGATACTTTATATATCGCTGTACAGTTGGACCCAGCTCATATCTGTCACCTTCTAATGTCTTTTGTTGTAGCAATGATTCCTTCCTGTGTCAGCTGCTGAACCCTACGAACTGATACACCGAAAAGTGATGAGATAACTTCAACACGATAAAAACTTCCCTGCTGTTCCTCTGCCATTAGCCATCACCTCCCGAAATTCTTATTGCACTCTGACCTGTATACTCTTCCCATCTCTTCACTATGACATCACAGAACTTCTCATCAAGCTCCATCAAGAACGCTGTCCTTCCAAGTTGCTCCGCTGCCATCAGGGTGCTTCACTACCTCCAAATAAGTCAAGTACATTCCATCCTGACTTGCTGGAGTTACTCATAAGCCTTCCAATCAGCGTTACCGGCTTCATTGTAGGATGTATGTCGTTTCTTGTAGGCTTATTCTCATAAATGACTGATGTTTGGTCTTTATACTTTCTATGCATATCTTCAATATATGCTATAAGGTCAGCCTTTTTCATAGCTTCAAAGTCCACATCATCTTCCAAAATAACAGTATCCTGTGTCCTGTCATTAATAAAATAATGTGCCGCTCCCTCTTTCCATCCGTAAAGACATGGCTCATGTCTCCACTGATAGTCCTGCCTGCCAAGTACAAATGCATTCTTCTCCCAGATTAGGGCATTGTGCAAGTTTCAAGCCTGCATCAGAGAATGCCTGTCTAAATATATGCCGGTACTTTCGGCATGGAACACTATATAGCTGCTCCCTCACGCATAAATTCATAAGCACTTTGATATATCTGAAGCATAAAAAGAATAAAAACTCTCATTATCCATGTTGTCGTTTTTATTCTGCTGTTATTCCTATGACCTTTCTGAAGATATGTATCAAAGCATATCTGCCTTATCCCCATAGTTAACATTGTACGGAGGGTCTGTAATAATCAAATCCGCCATCTCTCCTTTCATAAGAGTAGCCACATCTTCCTGAGAGGTAGAGTCTCCACACATAAGTCTGTGCCTGCCAAGCTTCCATACATCACCAAGCTTAGTCTTCGGCTCTACAATATCTTCAAGCACTGCTTCCCCGTCAAAGTCATCATCCATTGCCTCAGGCTCCTGCAAGGTTATCTACCAGCTCCGCCAAGTCCTCCTGTTCAAATCCGGTTAATGAAATATCATAATCTCCAAGGTCTAAATCAAGCAGCAAGTCTTTCAACTTCAACTCATCCCACTCACCGGTTATTTTATTAAGGGCAATATTGAGAGCCTTTTCTCTTTGTTTGTCTAGGCTGACAACTACTACATCGACCTCTTCATATCCTAAATCTTTTTAGTACTGTACATCTCTGGTGACCTCCGATAATTGTGCCATCTTCATTGATTATAATCGGATCTACATATCCGAATTCTTCAATACTTCTTTTGATTTTCTGATATTCACTGTCTTCCGGTGTCAGGGCTTTTCTAGGATTATAGTCTGCCGCCACCAGCTCATTTAGTTTTTCTTTTTCTGTTTTTCAGTGTTTGCTCCATCTATTCTCCTGTGTTTGTTACATATTTCCTTTGTAAAATAATTAAATAAGCACTGCTATGCTTATTTAATCAAATAGAAAAGGAAGGGATTATGACATTAGTTAGATATCACATTGAATACTCATCTCTCTCAAATGATGAGAAACAATCTCATTGAGAAATTAGAATCAATTTCTTACACGGTTTTTCTGTTTGCCCAGATTTTTTTGTTCGGTGAGTTTTATCTTACTTCTGAAGAAGAACTAAAATCTATTGATTTTCCAGAAGGTTGCCATCTGAAACGTATTTAGCTTCTTCTAAATAGTCAATATTGACATTTATCGCTTCGGTATCATATTCAATTAAGATACTGAAGCGGTCCTTACTTTTCATTGTTTCAGATATTATTTTAAACAAATCCATCATAAAAACAGCCGTTTTCTCAAACCCCTCTTTTTTTACAAATTGATGAGTAAGTAGTTTGTTGCTTTTTCCTCCTACCTGAATGCACTTACCTAAATAAAGATTTTTTCTCTCCTCTTTTTGTTATCATCTATGGCTCTCCTTGTACATTTTCTCCTCTCCCTCCGTAACGAAATGTAAAATTTATTTTTGATTTTTTAGGGAAAAGGACCACGCTGTTTTTCCGCTCCCGCATGTGGCCTCCCCTCTGGTAGTACCTATTAAAAATTTTATCCAAACAGAGCATGCATTTGAGACTGTTCACACCTGCCATACTCTCTTTTGTATAAATATTAAGTGACATATACATATATGCATAAAGACTCTTGTTTGCCTGTCACTCCATACTACCACTATAGCATAATCATAAGTACTTTTAAGTTCTTTTTTTGTACTTTTTAAGTTCTTTTTGTACTCTTTTAAAATGATATTGACCTTAGAGATATGAGTTAGCTATATCATATGCCTTCAACCGCTTCTTTATAGCACCATCTATTGGTAAATCTTCAGCACTATATCTCTCAAACGATTCCATAAACTATTATCTCTATAATACTCCTCTGCAAAATACTCTGAACTTTTCTTGTTCTATCTGCGCATAGCCTCATGTGGGAACAAGTATTTTTGCTCCTTTATTCTCGTCATGAGACTTTCATTGCAAAGTAAACGATCCGCTCCTTTACCGATGAGAATAATAATATTGGGAATGAGCCTCTGTTAAACTTGCATACAATGGTATATATACCTTAAGTTCACAAATATATTTTTATAAGCCATTCTGCCACACCACTTGATGCAAAGGCTTATTATTCTCTTTTCTTGTTAAAAAGATACTTGCATCTTCCATGGTAGCATCTCTAGGAATTATCACACCAATTCTCCTTGCATATTCCAGTTGCGCATCTGACGGCATTCTATCTGGTAACTGTTCACACTCATACGGACCTAACAGACCACTAGCTTTTTCGATATCTTCCACAGGTGTTTCTCTAAACCAAGGGAATGTCTCACTCTTTCTCCTATTTGTATTTGGATTTATACCCGTAACCTTATACCATGCACAAGCTATATTTCTCTCACTATTACTACAAATCCCTTACCATATGCTGTACGACTTACTCTAATATTTTGATTTATTTGATATACCTGAATTTATATCATCAGCCCACTTTTCCAAAGGCAGAATTAAAATAACTTGATGTCTTTATATTGACACTATCTGCATCTGTTTGTATTGTTAATAATCCCTAACGAGAGAAATTTAGCTTTTTTATAGGTCACTGACTTTATCTTATCTGCCCTTATCATCATTTCTTTGCCTAGAACTATATATCTTATTCCCTCAACGCTATATATATTTTTACGGATTAGTCTCAAGAGGTCTCATATAGTCACTTTCCGACTCTTTTTCAACTTCTACCATCTCTTTTCACACTAAATGGTTCTGTCTGGTTGGAGAATCCAAGTTTTTCCTGTATCTGCCTAAGTCCTTTGTTGTGGTTTGATATAAAGTGAACTATATGTTCCTCACTATCAGTAGTTATTTTTAAATACCCATATTCAGTAATTGTTCCTCAACTACTTCAAATGCTTTTATTCTACTTATCGGTATCGTTCCTGACTTCTCTTTTTCAGAATAGGTAACTTCCAAATCATTAATGCAGCTTCGATAAAAACACTATCAAACTTTTAAATTCATAGGATCTCCCCTATCATTTTTCTTTTATTTTACATTTTTATATTCGAGGGCAAGTCAATTAGATATTCAGCATTTAATGCACTGTTTTTAAAATCTGCACCACTTCACTTTTTATTAATCAGCTCATCTATCCCCTTGATTGTAGTATCTAAAACATGGAGTTTTTAGTCATGCACATTTCCTTATAAATTCGCTTCCAGCTCATACAGTCTATGTATCTGTATTCAAGTATACTTCTCTTCACAGAATCAATTGGTAAGAAATCCATAAACTCCATAACAGCAAGCATTGCTGCTTGAACCTGTGCTTGCTGCTTGACAATTCTCTCCTCAATCTCCATTGCTCTCATAACAGCATTTTTTCTGTTGAAGATATTTTGACTTCCACTCTGTCCTCCCGGCACAGGAGAATATTTCCTCCTTGCGTGCCGGCCATTTCTTCTCTAAAGTTTTTAAGTCTAATTTCCAATTGTTTTCGCTTTATCTTCGCTCTGTAGTATTGACCAAGGTACTTTTTTAAAGTCACTTTCAACTCTTTATTATCAGTTTGCATTATCCCCTCCCTTTGCACCAAATTGATGCTTAAGCATACATTCTGTACACATACCTGTGTATCCTAAACTCTTTAGTACTCTTGCCTGTGGCATTTCAAAACACTTGCAGTTGACACTGGACATTGAAAGCAAATTCCACCCTTTTTCTGTCCATTGCCTGCAATCCGATGTTCTTGAGCAATGGCATTGCATATATTTTATTCTTGCTTTCTGAGGTTTTATTCATCATCACACTCTCTTTCTAAGTTCATCTTTTAGAATTTCTGCAACTTCCTTTACCGAAGTCACAACATATGCCCTGCCGCCGGATTCATTTATCCGGTCAATTGTTTCTTTCTGAATCTTACTAAAGCTTCCCAATAAATGGACGCTTAACCTCAAATCCATAATACAGTCCCCTTATTATACAAGTTATATCAGGAATCCCGCTTACTGAATACGGACCGGCTGCTTCTTTCCACACGGCAGCCCCAGGAATATTTTTATTAATCCAGTCCATTATCTGCTTTTGGAAATACGATTCTTTTGGCATATGCTCCCGAATATAGACTTCAGCTTCGTACATGGTCTTCATTTTGTACCTTTTGCATTATGTAATCCTTAAGCTCATCATAAGAGTTGAACTTTGTATAATCTAATTTACCATGAGTATGGTACGCTCTGTGTATTGCAATATCGGCAGTTGGATCCTTATACCCTTCTCTGTTTCCCATGTTCTCTCCTCTTTTTGTCTCATAGTCTTAGCATATTCTATTACAATAACAGTTCTTAGCCCTTTTAATAAATCTTTTTCTAATACCATACGTGTCCAAGGCGAATGCTTATTATCATCTTCCTTGGCTTTTTCGTTAAGCATTCCTAATATTTCCGCCATACTCATTGCTCTACCTCCTCTAAATACTTACTGTAAATTTCATTAATTCCGGTTTTTAACATCTTTAGCCAGTTCAACCACTTTATCCACATTGTATTCCTTAAAAATTAAAATCACTGCACTGCCTAATAATCCCTCATCCTTTTTCTTTTCGACAAATTGACTTATATCTTCCAGACATTTATATCCTCTTTCATCTTTAACAATCAGTAAGCCTTCTATAAGTATCTCATCTATAAGCTCATCTGCTGTTTTTCTTTATTTCATTTTTCAACTCCCATGTAAGACTTTTTATACTTCGTCATTAGATCCTCTTTAGGGACATTTAAATCATTCCTCTTGAGTTTCTCTACAAGCCTTTTTGAGTTCATCAATCCGATTTTTAAATCCATTTCTACTACTCACCCTATTTCCTACTACACACTGCGAAAAACCTTAGGTGTGTAGTAAAATAACTCAACTACGCCATTTGTAGGCTTACTACACACCTACACACCTAATTTTTGACATACACCTTGTTTTTTTTGCAAATTTGGTGACTAGGTATCACCACTTTCCACTGAAAAATATATTGGTATATAAATGGTGTATAGGTGTTATAGGTGTGTATAAGTGTTATAAAAGCCTTATTTTTAAGCCATTCTTACTACACACCTGACTACACCTGACTCACACTAATTTAATTTTAAAATAGGTGTAGTAACTTCGTTATATTCAATATATTTTAACACTAATATTTTTAATATTTTATGTATTCATACAGTCACCAAATTTGCTCCAATTTCTTAATTTGGTGACCTTTTTGAAATTTGGTGACTTCTTGATTTTTGCATAATTTAATCAAATGGCAGCTCCATTTGCTCATTTTCAGGAACTTGATTCCATCCGTTTCCCATTGAGTTTCATTCTCATCTACTGCCGACTCACTTTTCCTTTACAAGTTTGCCAAGGTGGAATTCTACAAACCTGCACTGCCTGTTATTGAACCACTTAAATACCGAATTTTTTTGTTCCTCCGCTTTTTGCTGGTCGTTGTTCCGATCAGGTTTTTATCTGCCAAATATTTCATAGTCTTTCTGGATGAGTATCCTGCCTTTGTAAGTGCTTGAGTGAGCATTGATGGAAATATGTACACTTCGGACCCTTGTATAAGCCCTAGGCATGTGCCGTATACCCTTTCTCCGAAACTGTCTTTATTTGATAGAATCCAATCAATGATATATTGTGTGGCATTTTCATTGACATCACCAACATCTGCATCCATTTGCTCTTTTAGGATGTTTCTTGCCATCTCCTTGGCCCTTTCCCATGACTCAGGAGCTATCTGTAACGCTTCAGGATTGTCTTTAGCCTCTTTAGTATCAAATTCTCCGACTTCATATCTGTGGAGCCATTCTGAGTCCTCAAACAGCCATGTATCTATAATTGCATCAGTTAGTGCTACTGCAGCAATTCCTGCTATATGCGAACCGCTCTTGCCTTTGCTTAATTGATATACGAATTGCATCATCTCATCATATTTTGATGTTATGCTTCGCTCATCCGTATGCATTAACATCCCTATAAACGCCGGACCTGCCCAGCCGCAATTTATAGCCGATTGTTGGTGCATCATAGACACTTCTCTTTCATCATCAAAGGGTCCGCCGTATATTTCAAGCACACGTGTGCTAACACCTGTTTGCGAGGTCTCAGTTGAGAGAGGTTCCTCACCTGTAGCAAGAGCAACAGTTCTCCATGTATGCATTGCCTGAATTCCGCCTGACTTTGCTCCTCTAATTTTCCCGGTGCCGGATGCTATCATATAGACAATCTTTTCAAGGCTGTTTTGGTTATTTCCTGCAAGCTGCCTCTCATCAATTCCCAAAGGCAGATCACAGTAAAAGCTTGCGGTCCTCTCAAGTCCTACCTGTGTGGCATTAAAATTTACCATCAACCTTTCAGGGTCTCCCCATGCTGATAATGCAGCCTTTAAACCTGCAGTCTTTCCACCCTTGGATCCTCCCCAGTTATATACAAAGAATATTCTCTGTTTAATTATTCTAAGAAGCGGAGCAGTAAAGCCTGCAGCTAAAAATAAATCTGAACTTATCTCTCTTCCTATGTGGCCTCATCATCTCAAGCCAGTCTTTGAATGTACCGTTTTGACAGTAGGCAGCGGCAAGTGCCCTTTGTGACGGATCTATATCAAGCACTATATCTTTATCATGTCCCGGTATAAATCTCTTCCCTTCCTGCCATCCGAATGTAGATGTAGAGTCAGCCTTTCTTATGATGTCTATGTTCTCCGCTTCCAGAGCAGATAAAAACTTAACCACCTGTTTTGCATTCTCCGAAGTAACCGTACAGCCAAGGTCTGACAGCACGGTGATTCCTCTTGCCGTGAATATAGTGCTTCTTGGATATATTGCTTTGTGCCAGGTACCATCCCTTTTAAAGGCTACCTCCATCTTTTCTTCTCCGGTCTCCATACTGCGAAGTCTTCTGGTTAATATAATCGGGTTCTGCAAAACTGTTACAGGTGTAAATTTCTTCTCATCAATCTTACTTATGCCCTTATCTGAATAGATCCACCCTTCAGGCTGCCTTAAATTCACAGGTACTCCGGGTAAAGCTTCAGGAATTGATTCCTCATCTATATCTATAGCCTGTGCATTGCTGATAGCTGCCCTTATCTTCTCTGCAGCTTCTTCCTTGCCATATTTTGATATACACATCTGAAGGATCTTTACAGCCCTAAGTTTTTGCAACTCCACTTGTATACTTGTCCGATAAAAGTTGCCGTCTCTTAGTGCTGTAGTAACTTTATGAAGGAATGTTTCGCCACCTTTGTCCAGGCTCAACATGGATATACACTTTTAAATCCTGCAGAGTGGTTGCCCACTCTTTTCTCATCATAGAGGCCCCCGGTACTCCAAGTGTACTTACTCCCATATACCACATGCTCTGACTGTCTGATTCGCCTTCAACTAAGGCAACATATCCTGCAGTCCGTATCTGTTCCAGCTTCCACTCTCCATACATGCAGATATCTTTTCCGCTCCATACTTCCATCTGAATGCTTTGCCCCCATACCTTTTTCTATAGGTCACTTCATCAGAATTTTTCATTAAAGTATGGAATATATAAATATTGGATTCCCTGTTTGTCCTTTTTTGTCTGTAGACAGCATTGTTCTTTTAGGAACTCCTCGGGGAGCCTCTTTTCAAGTACATACTGTGCTACGCTGTACGATAACAGGCTCCCCTCAGGCTTCTTATCTTCTTCTGCTTTATAAGCTCCATATTTCTTTAATATAGCTTTATAGGCTTCTTTAGTATCGATACCGTTCAGTTCTGCATAAAATGATGTAAAATTTCCGCCTCTGTCTTCAGCATGACATTTCCAACAGCCTGTTTTTAGATCTACCGAAAAAGAATTGTTTTTTTATCATCATGAAATGGACACAGACCTGTCAGATTATCTCCGGAGATTTTGTATTTTGGGATAATGCGAGAATATTCAGTTTTATAATCGACCAAGTGATCAATGTCCACTTCATCTACACGCATATCAAATCTCCAATCTTTGCTCTACAATCCTTTTTGCCTCTTCTTTTGTATGGTTCTTGTTACTACCCTCAAGTCCAAGTATCTCTGTCATATATTTAATTTCTTCATCCATGCCTTCACTGATTTCTTCATCTACTGTAAGCACAAAGAAAAGAACTACACATCTCCATCATCTTTTTACCGGCTTCCATACCAAAGTCTCTCTCAAACTCAACATTGTCATCTAAAAATCTGGTAAAGTATAAATGTGGTGCTATAGGTATTGCCCCCATCTGTATGACTCTCTCACAAGCGTATTTAGTAAGTTCAATATTTTGTAGCCTTTTCATCTGATGTCTTTGCTCTGTACCTTGAACAAACATATACAAACGGCATCAGTGCAGGATTCTTATTTTCTATATGTCCCTTTTCGCACTGGCCCATGTATCTCCAAGGTGCATATTTATTCATTTTTGCTATGGTATCATAAAGTCCAACATCTCCGATTATTGCTGCTACATAATCTATTTGAAATATATCATCTTTCTGAAAAAGTTGAATTATTCGAAAAATGGCAAAATGTTTCGGATCTATAATTTCTCCTACTTGAATACATTCTTTTTGTTTTAAGTAATCAAAACTTCCATATAAGGCTTCATAGTTCCTCCTTTTAATTAAACGGCAGTCCTCATCGTCTACATCATCAGGTATGCTCATCCATCCCCGTCCTCGTCTATTTTAGGTTTACTTTTCTGCAGGCTTTGAATTATTACCGTTTGATGCTGCAGATTTACTTTCGGCAAATTCAACAGACTCTGCGACCACATCAGTTGTATAAACTGTTTGACCTTCTTTATTTGTATACTTGCCTGTCTGGATTCGTCCTTCAATTACTATCTTCATTCCTGCCTGAAATATTTTTTTCAATAAATTCTGCAGTTTTTCCCTCAAGCGATTACTCGGGGAAAGTCTGCATCCTGCTGTCCTTCCTGCTTATACTTTCTATCTACCGCTATACTAAAATTCGCACAGCATCTATCATTTGTTGTGTACCTTATTTCAGGATCACGTACAAATCTTCCGATAAGTATTACTTTATTCACTCTTATCCTCCTTTCGTTCCTCTGCTACTGCTTTGAATTGATTCATCTCACTTAAAGCCATTTTTAAGAATTCAAGGTCTTTATTGTTCTTATGATTTCCACCGAATTTATTTTTATACCACTCCATCATGGCCTTATTCTTTGAGCCACCAAGCTGTGTCGCTTTTTCAGTGATTTCATCCTGTATCTTTTTACCTCTTCTGCCCTCTGTGCCGGAGACTTGACAGGATCGCCGTCATTTGCCCAGTCATAGAGTGCCTCTCCGGACTTCTCATCAAGCACTTGAATCTTACCTTCAAAGATATGAGTGTTGTCTTTTACCGCCTCTGCAAGGTGAGTATCCTGATCAATCATCCAAGTAACCATATACTCATATTCAATATCTTTATCCTGTTGTGCTCCTACACCAACCTTTCGTGGAGCCATCTTTCCACGGCTGTTTGCTTCAAGGACATACTCGTCCTTACCTCTCGCTGTCACTATGATATGTGCCGGTGCAAGAAGAATCTTTTCAATAATTTTCTTATTCTCTTTTTATACTTTCCCCAAGCTTGGAATGTGTTATCTCCTTTTGTCTGAAGTTGGACTTGATCCTGTACCCAATTCCACAGATGCGTCATAGAATCTATAATAATAACCTTGTATCCTGCATCTAAGAATGCATCTATAGCAGCAATGTAATAATCAGGACTGTACTCTTCAAGACTGATAAGATCGTAGTCAAACTCATTTGCATAGAGCTTATCTCTCATACCCTCTGTTCCGATATAACCAATCTTCGTTCCTTCGCCTACCCTGCCTGCAATACCTGTTGCCAGCCTAAGTGCTGAATAAGACTTGCCACTCCCTGAAGGTCCACTCACTAAAACCTTGACGCAAATTTGTTCTTTTTGCTTTTTGTAATTGTAAAAATTAATTTTTGCCATTTTATTTCTCCCCTACATCTTCAAAGTCTTCTGCACCTGACTCCATCTCATCTATGTACTGCTCTAATGGCGACTTCTCTTTGTCATAAAGGTCAGCAAGAATTCTCTTACACTGTGCAGCAAACTCCATTGCAACCACTCCCATGTCAATGGCTGAATTATATAGCGAACTGACCGTGTTTAAAGCATTTTTATCCTCCACCGGCAAAAGCTTAAGGAAGTCATCCATATCCGTTTTTACGCTTTTAAAAGCTTTCTGCATTATGATATAGTGTTCTGCAGATATACCATATCCCTCATGCCTGTTTTTAACCTCCGAAAAGAACTATATTTTCCTGTATTTGTTCAAGAGTTCTATTGGCCACTTCCTGCATGTTCTCTTTCAGATTATCTTTCCACTCGAAGCAACTTTCCATTATTCTTTCTCCTTGCACTTTTTTGCTCTACTAAGAGCCTTTGTATTTGCCTTACGCTTTGAAACTTTTAATTGAGAGTATACGCTTAAGCACTCCGCAAGCCCCTCCGGAAGCTCTCCTGTTTCCTCTACAAGATTATTCATTGCTGAATTAAGTGTCCTTGAATCAACCCTTTCAACAATCAAATCTCCGAACCCTTCTTCACGAAGTATTTCAAAGAAGTCCAAGCCCTTTTTCCATAAGCTTATCTTCTCCGATTTTTGAATAAATGGTCTTTTCCTGGAGGCTATACTTGAAACCGTCCACTGTAGTATCAGGCTTTTTCCTCATCCACCATCTGTTGTGCGATTTCCTGCTCAATTTCATCAAGCTTCTTATTATTTTCCTTTGTCTGCTCCGCCAGCTCATCCTTTTTATCTAAGAGATCCTTATAAACTCTTACTTTGTCATCTAATGTTATTACTGTTTCCATATTATTCCTCTCTTTCTTTAGAGCTAATATTATCTACACCGGAAAAATATATTTGATTCCGAAATGCCGTTATAATTTCTCTTAAATACTTATGCGGAACATCACAATTTATTCCATTTATGATTAATCCCTTTTTGAGCACTTTGTTTTCTAATTCATATAATGTACTCAATCTTAAATTAGCGGTTTCTTCTTCCTTAAAAACATCCATTAATCCCATGATAAATTGTCTCCTTTTGTCCGTTCTGTCAGCTCATCCTTCTTATCAAAACCATTACTATAAACTCTTACCTTATCGTCTAATGTAATTAACTTTTTCCATTTTCTATCCTTTCAACCACCCATCTTTGAGAATGGGCATTCCCTATTGATAATCTTTATAGGTTATAATCTCGTTCTTTATTATTTTTCTTATCTATAATCTCTACCAATTGATTAAACTGTCCACCGCACTCAAATCCTAGAATTTTTAATATCAATGTTGTATTTTTTAGCAATATCCTGAAGCTTCTCTGCATTTATTTTCCATGCAAATCTTGCCGGAATGCTTCCACATGTATATCTGTTTCATCGCTTTCTAGATTTTCAAATTCAATCATAAAATTATCAATGAATGCTCTCCTGCCTCTATAATTAAATATTTTTCTTGCATGTAGACATTACATAGGTAGAGGATTTGCCACGAGTAAACTTTATTTTTCCCAAACCTTCAGAAAGTGGAGTCATTGGTTGTATACCTTCTTCCATAAATCTAATTATGTCATTCTTCTTTCCTCTTATCTTCAATTCCCTTCGCACCAATTTGGCATTTTGAACCTCCTTACTAAAAATAATTTCTCCACTCATCCACTATCGTCTTTTGCCAAGTCCTCTTTTTTAGCAAGTGCTTTCAGTATTGTTTTCATCCACTCGTTCCTCTGTAATTAAATGAATATATGTACAGACATTCTTCTGCCCCTATACGGTGGATTCTGGCGAGACTCTGTGAGTACGCTGCATAGTTGAAGTTTACCGAGTAATACACACAGGTATCAGCAGCGGTCAGAGTGATTCCAAGTCCTGCAGTATCAATCTGTGCAAGGAATACTTTAGTATCCTCATTTATCTGAAAATCTTTTAACTATGCCACCTCTATCTTCCAGTTTTACATCTCCCATAGATTTCTCCGTAGCGGATTTTTCTTCTTTTCAGCATCTGTCCGATTAGGTCAATCTCCGGTCTAAAACCTTGCGAAAATCACAAGTTTCTTTTCCTGCATCTACCACATAATCATCAATGATTTCCTCTAAAGCATTAAGCTTTCCTTTACTTACAAGCTCTGCTTTTTCGGATCCGTCAGCCACCAAAAAACCACCTGTAAATTGCTGTAATCTTAGGAGCTTCGTGAGTACGGTTGTAACTGTAACCTTCCCACCGCCATCAAGCTCTCTGCAAAGCTTTCTCTTTTAATCTTGTTATATATATTCTTTTCCTTTGCAGATAGAGTTATTCTTCTCTCAAGGAATGTCTGCTCGGCAAGTCCAAAGCCTCATCCTTCGTTACCCTGTAAGCGATGGAATGCTCTTTCTGAATTAACTGGTCAAGGTCTCTGTAACCTACAATCTGATGCCTGTTAAAGCCACCCATAATTGCATACATATTTCGGAATTGATAGAAATTTGTTCCGAAAATTGTCGGATCTAGGAACCTGTATTGGCTGTACAAATCTATAGCATTATTTTGCACCGGAGTTCCTGAAAGAATAAGTTTATACCTTGCCTGATCACCAAGCTTGTGAATTGCCTTTTGATTGCTCAGCATCATGAGTTTTTTTATCCTTTGACTCTCGTCACATATAATCATGTCCGCATTCCAGCTGTATAATGCCTCGAATATATCTTCTCTCCATGTGCTTTCATAATTAATCACGGCCACCTTTAATGCTTTAAATGGGAAACCGTCCAAGTCAGAGAGTGCCTTGATTCTTTTATCTTTATCTCCTAAAAGAACTTTTACTATTGCCTTAAAGTCTGCATAGTCCTCAAACTCTTTAGGCCACACACTGCAGACTGATGTGGGATGCTATAATCAGCACTTTTTCTATTTTTCAAGCTTATAAGCTGTACCCAGTGTGGCTATAGCTCGTGAGTGTTTTTCCACACCCCATTTCAAATAGAAATCCGAAAACCCTATTTTGTATGCCCATCTATACTCCCTTTTATAGTTTCATATAATGGTCTGCCCAAGTAAGCATCCATGCTCTGACTTACATATGTACTTTTTAGCTTTTTCATCAGGACCATATCTTTGGATTAAATCCGAATAGATTTACATATCTATCCAAGTCTTCTCTCTCTTCATACATACACCTTGTCACTTCAATAAGCGCTCTGCAATCATCTATCGCTCTATGGCTATTTTTTTACTTTTATTAATCAAGTGATACTGAACTATTGCTGATTCTAATCTATGCGGATACTGCCTCATGATCTTTATATACTGTTAAGGTATCAAGATAGTCACAATCATTAAACACCTGCATCCAGCCTTTCCCATATTCCATATTTCTGTAAATTGTATATGCCATAAATTTAAGGTCGAACTGGGCATTGTGTGCTATTAAAAGCGTTTTTTTCCATTACCCTGTATCATGTCTATAAATTTATTTATACTACGAACTCATCTTTTCCTTGAGCTGAAAGTGTATCACTTGAAATTCCTGTTAATTCTGTGATTTGTTGTGGTAGTTCTTGTACTCTAAAAGCTTTATAAATTCATCCATCTCCTGCTGTCTGCCAGTTTTATCAATACTTATAGCTGCCAGCTCTATTATTTGATCCAGTCTTTCAGGGTGGAACCCTGTTGTTTCTGTATCAAAAATATAATTTGTTTGTATTTTTAAATATTTTCTCAAACATTTCTTTTTGATTCTCCTATATTTTTCATCATTGGAGTTAAGAGAGTACTCTGTATTACCATCTCTTAAATCACAGAACTTTGTTTCATAGTGTATTTCTTTTACCCTTTATCTATCACCGCCATTAGGTGGAGCAGTTGAGTTCCATCTGGAAACATTTATTGTTATTTCCTTCATACGTCTCCTTTGTAATTTCTGTGCAACCTTTTTCATTACAAATGTGGCACATGGCAAAGCTATTCCGTTGTCTCATATCTTATATTTGGCTGAATCACTTTCAGGATTTTGCAGCCACTTTCTAATTTGATTGTCAGTCTTTTCCTTTTTCTTTTCTCCAAGTGCTTCTGCATGTTCCTTTGAATATCATTCTCCAGTACAGGATATCGTCCTCCGTAGGCTCTGCTATGGCAAGATTGTCAGTCCAACCATCCGAAATCCTTGAAGTCTTCCGCACTCTGTCGGTGTCAGCCTGCGTACTATGTAATCATTTATAATCGTCTGCTGATTGTCTCCCGGCTTTGCTCTGATCGTACCTACCTTCCCATCTTCATAATAATGTCCACCCACTCTGGAAACTGTTCCGGGTTCAAAAGCTACAACTAAATCCGTAGCATCTTTGAAGTCTCTTTGCTTGATTGAAGAAGCCTTGCCCGAATGCTTGTATTCTCCGAAACTTTGCATAGCGTATGTTTCATGTGCGACTGCACCGGGACCCTTCGCAACTATTGTTTGTGCAATGTCCTTTGCAATGCCTATGTCGTACTTCGCATTTACACCTTGATTAAATGCTGCCCTATCAATCGAATAAGCAATTGAATGTCTATCAGCTGTGGTTAAGGTATAGGCAGGATCATCTTCGTCTCCTACTCCAAAGCCGTTTGCTGTCTTTTGGCTCTTGTATCTTGAAGCTTTATCCATTACCGGGATTACAACTCCTATAGTTGCTTGCCCTGTATTTGAATTTCCTTGTGTCAAACAAGGCGAAATCTTCATACTTATTGGATCTTGTGTGATATGAAACGCTTTTATACCATTGTTTAAGCGTTCATCATTTGCTCCATCTGATTTATAAGAGCTGTCTTCAGCACCTGCAGTATCTTTCCTTTCCTGCTGCTCTCTTTAGTATCCCTCGCAAGCTGTCTTGCTCAAATAGTATTTCGGGTGCGGTGCCACCTCCAAAATCTGCGACAAGGTAGATTCTCTTTCTTCGTTGGGGCACTCCCCAGTATTGTGCATCAAGTGTTCTCCAAGATACTGAGTACCCATCACCCACGATAGTTCCTTGGCCCCCCCACTTTCCTTTCGGAGGTCTAGGAATAGAAACTTCTGCATCTGCGACTTGGTATATTTCTTCAAGGACGCACCTGAAGTCCTCTCCTTTGTTGCTTGAGAATGTCTCGGTACATTTTCCCCAGACCATGAATCGTGGTCTGACTTCTTTTCCTGTTCTTCCATCTGCCTTATCACTTTCTCTCATCTCCTTTACAATTCGTATCTGCTCTCTGAACAGATTGCTTCGTGAGCCATCTAATCCTTCACGCTTTCCGGCTATGCTCATGTCCTGACAAGGTGATCCACCCGTTATAATGTCCACTTTGGGGATTGATCCGCCATTCATTTTCTTGATATCTCCAAAGTGTTTCATATCTGGAAAGTGTGTAGTTGTAACAAGTATTGGAAATGGCTCTATTTCGCTTGCCCATACGGGAACGATACCTGACATTTGCTCAGCCAATTCAAAGCCACCGCTTCCACTAAAGAGAGAACCCATTGTTATCTTATTTCCCACTCTTTCTCCTCTTTCGTGGAATTGATACACTCTCCCACAATAGTTTCTTTCCACACCAGTGACAATATGTATGATTCAGCCTCGCCCTTCTACCACAGTTCGGGCAAACATATATATCCATGTCTCTATGTATAACCTTTGCCCCCACCTCATATCTCTGTACAAGCAATGCTGTTTGTTCTGTAGCTTTTTCGTAGTCATCAATAATCCCTATGGCTTCCTGCAATGCTTTTTTATCTTTGCTCCAAACACTATTACTGTCATCATCATCTATCTTTGCCATATCTGATACATGAACATATAAATCCTCCAACTGAACTATAATCTTTTGGTAGTTCTTAGTCTTTTTCATCACGATCTCCTTTTATTTTTGTAGGTGGCTCAATTAGTCCAAGAACCATTAGCGCCATGTTGTACCCTCTGATCTGATGCTTAAATGGTGATACCTTAATCGGTGGATCTATCATTGGTACAGGGTTCTCATTTACTCTTTTCCTTGTCTACTGCTGCCATTATTCTATTGAGTCTCTGTCGCTCAATCTCTATACTTGTTGGTAGATTTACAAGGCCTGCCAGCTTGTTAAGTAGCTCAATATCCGCAACTCCACTTAATGTTTGAGTCACCCTGCTCCATTTCATCTTTTCCCCAACTTTTTATAATCTGAAACTGAACATTGTCAGCTTTCCTTTATAAATATCTGCCCCTCTTTTAATGCCATCTTCACATCATTTACCTCCTTTTTCTGAATAAAATGTGTGATTTCGTGTGAATAACTTCGCAAGATTCTTAGAGTGCCATGTGTTTTTGATGTTGTTCTTTCAAAATATAAGGCTCCATCACTTTCATTCCATCCATCCTTCACCAGCTCTAATGCTTTTATAGCAGTCTTCATTTGGTGTCACTCTGTCATATCTCCCATTTTTATTGGAGTGAATTGATTTTTCTGAAAGATGACTTCTTTCACTGTATCTGGGAAATTGTCAGATTGTACTCTGTTTAGTACTGTCCCTAATTACTAGAGCCTTTCCGATAGTGTCTTCGCCTTCGGCTTCTACCATGCTATTTTTTTGCCAGCATATAGTCGTCATCTTTCTAAGGTATTCGGGATCGTTGTGGTTTCTAAACTTTTAAGATATAATCTCTCTCAGCTTCCGCACTTTCCATTTCACCTCCTTGCAGGCATCTCTTTCCTTTTCTATCTGCTCATATTCTTCCACTGATACCCACATCCCATCAGTTATTTCTACTTCTCTACGTGATTTCCAGTAGTGATTTCTTCTGCCCATTACTTACTGATTTTATCTATACACAACATCATCCATGCAGATACTCTCACACTTAGTCCTAGTATTAAAATAATACCTTATTTTTTTCTCTTCACTCTTTCTCATCTCTACTCCTTTAGTTATCCACATACTTATCCACTCATTTATCCACATTGAATATCTATTACTTGCTGTTCTGAAACTGCTTTGACCTTTGGTTGCACCTGTTTTATGCTCTCAGGCTTCTTGGGTCTGTCATGGGAACAGGTTCTCCAAAAAGGTTTTGAGAAGTAACTGTTCCCTTTTGCTCCCCTGAGTTTTCTTTGGGCTGCTGTACAAGGTTGCCTGCAGTACAAGTCATTTCAGACCTGTCATCGGTGTTTTATGCCCCCACACATCCAGGCTGCCGATGTTCTCTCACTGTGTGTTCTATGCCTCCGAGCCGATTATGTTTTACTTGGGCCATGCTCCCCTATCCCAATGACGACAGCCATCCGTACAGGCTTACTTCCTGCTGCCGGGACGACTTATCGCATCGGCTCGTCCACACCATCGTTTTTATACTGGTCGAAGCATCCCAGTTTTTATTCTCTATTCAGTTTTTGGTATGATGCACACATCTCAATCTGTTTCTTTGTGTTTGATCCGAACGGATAAAGTATAATTAATCTTTTCTTTGTCAGTTCCACTTCTTATAAAGCCTTCTCATACAGATGCTTTCTTGCGTATCTTGCACTTACACCTTTTTAAGCTACAGTAGCTATTAAACTCTGAAGTAGGTATTCTGTACTCCGATTCAGTCATCTCCCTATCTCTTATCAGCTCTTTTACAAAATCCTCTGTATCAATTAATGCAGTCTGCCTGCTTAGTGCTATCCACTCTGAAAGCTCATCAAGACCATTAATCTCTACATCCGCCTTTTTCAAATACATCAAGTATCATCGGTATTCGCTCATTAGGGGCTGCTGCAGTATCTTAGCTATCTGAATAGCAACTTTATATCCAATTTTCACAAGCCATTATCTAGCCCACACTCCACATCAAGATGATTCTTTTCTTTTGTGGATACACTTACCATTTCACCCATCAGTTCACTTGGTAAATCATAAGGTGCTCCAGAATACAAATTTAGATAGTCGTTATCACACTCTTTATAAATTGGACTTTATTTTTCAAGAATAACCCTCATCAAATCTTTTAGTAGCATTCCAACCTCCTAAATTGTTTGCTGTGCTTTGTCTGCACTGTATGGCTCTCCACCTCTTGCTATTTCTCTGTACATGGTCGTTGAGTGTACTCCCATCAGAAGTGCCATCTCGTCTATCGTCTTTCCTTCTTTGTACAGCGTTTTCAATCTTTTGTCTATCCTCGTAGGTTAGACGCTTTATAAGTTTTTCTCTGTCTACCCTCACCTTCTCACCTCCTCATTTTTGGTATAGCGTCAGAGTTAAACTCAACGCATTATCGTTGTTTTTATAAAAAGATAAATGCGAGCCGAGTTACAACTCTTTCGCATTTATCTTAGTACTTCACCTTTTTAATTTTTCGAATGAATTATAAGCTGTATATGATAAAGTCCTAATATACCCCAAACGAAAATGTCCTGTTTATGATAGAATAGTGCTTTTATACATTTTTATTAAACAGGAGGAACAGACTTATCAGAAAGGTAGTTTTATCAATGAATGAGCAAAAAGAAATACGAAGTTATCAAAGGGTTGATTGACCACCCTGATACCGCTAACAAGAACAGAGCCGCTATGGTACTGGGATGCACCAGGAGGCATATAAATCGTATGTTACAGGGATATATAAAAAGTGGCAAGAAATTCTTTCTACACGGTAACAAAGGCAAAAAGCCGGCCACTACAACTCCCATGATATTCGTAGACAAGTCATAGACCTTTACAGAACTAAATACTATGATGCAAACTTTGAGCACTATACAGAGCTTCTGAAAAAGAATGAGGGCATATGTATCTCACATTCATCTGTAATGAATATCTTGGAGTCTGAATATATTCTTTCTCCAAAGGCCACCAAAGCTAAACGTAGACGTATTAAGCAAAAGCTGAAAGCTAGAAACAGCAAAGACAAAGAAGGAGCTGGCATCTATACAGGCCAACCCGGTAGCAATTGATGATGCCCACAGCCGTCGTCCAAGATGTGCTTATTTCGGTGAACTACAACAAATGGATGCAACCCCATATGAATGGGTACCGGGACAAATATGGCACCTACATTTGGCTATTGATGATGCCTCAGGCGTTGTTACAGGTGCCTGGTTTGACACTCAGGAAACTCTTAACGGCTACTACCATGTATTCAATCAGATACTTACTGATTACGGTATTCCTTATAAGTTTCTTACCGATAGAAGAACTGTATTTACGTACAAGAAAAAAGGCGCCTTATCTGATGATAAAGACACCCATACACAGTTCGCTTTATGCCTGCAAGCAGCTTGGTGTGGAACTTGAATCAAGTAGTGTACCCTCAAGCTAAAGGACGCATAGAACGTTTGAATCAAACCTACAGTCACGCCTGCGGTTGAATTCAGAATCGCAGGCGTAACTGATATCAATAAAGCCAATGAATTCCTTCACTCCTACATAAAGAATTCAATGAGAAGTTTGCACTTCCACTTTATGGTATCAAATCTGTATTTGAAACGCAACCGTCTAAGGAAAAATAAATCTTACTTTAGCGGTTCTGACAGAAAGAACTGTTGATGCCGGACATGCGATTCAATTTGAGAAAAGTTTTATAAGATGATAGATCATAAGGGAGTGCAGATCCATTATCGAAAAAGGAACAAAAGTTATGCTTATCAAGGCTTTTGATAGGTCTTTGTTTGTGTGCGTTAATGACGAAAAGATATTTATGTGCTGGAGGAAATACTCAACACATGAGCGTAAGTCTCAAAGACCTCGGACGCTGATTACAAAAGCCAAAACCTAGAAAAACCTTATATTCCACCAATGAATCATCCTTGGAGAAGAAGTGCCTTTTAAAAATTTGTCCACTCACAACCACACAGAATTGAACAAGACCTAAAAAGTGATGATAAAAGCCCTTTTGTGGGGCTTATAAAAATAATTATTTTAGGACATAATCATTTATGCTTGACATAACTTTTTAATTTTTCGAATGAATTATAAGAGAAAAATAAATCTTACTTTAGCGGTTCTTGCCTAAAGAACTGTTGATGCCGGACATGCGATTCAATTTGAGAAAAAGTTTTATAATATGATAGATTATAAGGGAGTGCAGATCCATTATCGAAAAGGAACAAAAGTTATGCTTATCAAGGCATTTGATAGGTCTTTGTTTGCGTGCGTTAATAACAAAGATATTTATGTGCCGAAGGAAATAGCAACCCATAAGTCTAAGGATCTGAATCCTGATTACAAAAAAACATAGAGAGTCTTATATTCCACTAATGAATCAACCTTGTAGAAGAAGTGCCTTGCAAAACAAAAAGCCTTGTAAAAACAAGACCTTTAAAAAAAAAAGAGCGCGAGACGGGACTCGAACCCGCGACCCCGACCTTGGCAAGGTCGTACTCCACCAACTGAGCCACTCGCGCATACAACTATTATATCAATACAATAAATACTTGTAAAGATGTGTCTTCAAAACTGCTCTACTAAACTACTTTTTTCTCACTTAGCGAAAAACTTTGTTTGAGCTTTTAGTGAGAAAGTACACCTCAAATTCGCTTGCGGATTTGATGGTGCTCTGATTATATACATAAATTTTTTTCCTATCTTTTGGTTAAACCCTCGACCTATTAGTAACCATCAACTCAGTACATTACTGTACTTACATCTTGGCCCTCATCTACCCTCGTAGTCTTCAAGGGGTCTTACTGTTTTCACATGAGATATCCCATCTTGAGGGGGGCTTCACGCTTAGATGCCTTCAGCGTTTATCCCTTCCCGACATAGCTACCCCTGCCATGGAGTCACTTCCAACAGGTACACCAGCGGTCAGTCCGTCCCGGTCCTCTCGTACTAAGGACGGCTCCTCTCAAATATCTTACGCCCACGCCGGATAGGGACCGAACTGTCTCACGACGTTCTGAACCCAGCTCGCGTACCGCTTTAATGGGCGAACAGCCCAACCCTTGGGACCTGCTACAGCCCCAGGATGCGATGAGCCGACATCGAGGTGCCAAACCACCCGTCGATGTGAACTCTTGGGAGTGATAAGCCCTGTTATCCCCAGGGTAGCTTTTTATCCGTTGAGCGATGGCAATCCCACTTTATGCCACCGGATCACTAAGTCCTCATTTTTCGTACCTGCTCCACCCGTCGGTGTCGCAGTCAAGCTCCCTTCTGCCTTTTGCACCTTTTGAATGGTTTCCGACCATTCTGAGGGAACCTTCGAGCGCCTCCGATACTCTTTTCGGAGGCGACCGCCCCAGTCAAACTCCCCTGTCTGGCATTGTCCCCCATCCGGATCACGGATGCAGGTTAGAAATCCAGCAATACAGGGGTGGTATCCCAACGGCGACTCTGCATAAACTGGCGTCCATGCTTCTACGTCTCCCACCCTATCCTGTACGAGTATTACCGAATCCCAGTACCAAACTGGAGTAAAGCTCCATGGGGTCTTTCCGTCCTGGCGCGGGTAACCAGCATCTTCACTGGTACTTCAATTTCACCGGTGCATTGTTGAGACAGCGCTCAAATCATTACGCCTTTTCGTGCGGGTCGGAACTTACCCTGACAAGGAATTTCGCTACCTTAGGACCGTTATAGTTACGGCCGCTGTTTCACCGGGCTTCAATTCAAAGCTTCGTTTCTGACTTCTCCTCTTAACCTTCCGGCACTGGCAGGCGTCAGCCCATATACTTCACCTTACGGTTTCGCATAGACCTGTGTTTTTTTGCTAAACAGTTGCTTGAGCCTTTTTTTCTGCGACCACTGTTTCAAAGTGGCACCCCTTCTCCCGAAGTTACGGGGTCATTTTTGCCGAGTTCCTTAACAATGCTTCTCCCGCCGGCCTTAGGATTCTCTCCTCATCTACCTGTGTCGGTTTGCGGTACGGGTACATATAACACAATAGCGGCTTTTTTCTTGACGGCTCCCTAACCGACTTCCCCTACTAATTTTCGGTACGCATCACGCTTTTCCCTTTGCATGGTGGATTTTTCCTCCCATACAGGTACTTCTGCTTGCTCCCGGCTTTTTGTCCTCCCGGTTCGGTTTTTAGTCTCCGTGTCCCCACAGTTCTGATTATATGTAGTACAGGAATCTGTACCTGTTATCCATCGACTACGTCTTTCGACCTTGCCTTAGGCCCCTGACTCTACCCTGAGCAGATCAGCTTTTACTCAGGAAACCTTAGATATTCGGCCAAGAGGATTCTCACCTCTTTCTCGCCACTCATTCCGCATTCTCTCTTCTTATTACTCCACCATTCCTTCCGGTATGGCTTCTACGCCTCTAAGAATGCTCCTCACCAATGTATTACTACATTCCTAGGCTTCGGTGTTGTGTTTAGCCCTCGACATTTTCGGCGCAGGACCTCTCGACTAGTGAGCTGTTACGCACTCTTTTAATGTATGGCTGCTTCTAAGCCAACATCCTAGCTGTCTTCGAAATCCCACATCCTTTTCCACTTAACACACACTTTGGGACCTTAGCCGTAGGTCTGGGCTCTTTTCCTTTGACTACCCAACTTATCTCGTGTAGTCTGACTCCCGTCAATCATCTAGCCGGCATTCGGAGTTTGATATCTCTTGGTAGGCTTTTGACGCCCCCTGCAAAATTCAGTGCTCTACCTCCGTAGACTAATAACGAGGCTAGTCCTAAAACTATTTCGAGGAGAACCAGCTATCTCCGGTTCGATTGAATTTCTCCCCTATCCACACCCTCATCGCCACCCTTTTTCAACGGATGTGCGTTCGGTCCTCCATTCACTTTTACGCGAACTTCAACCTGACATGGATAGATCACCCGGTTTCGGGTCTACACATACTGACTAACATCGCCCTATTAAGACTTGGTTTCCCTTCGGCTCCGTATCTTTAATACTTAACCTCGCCTGTACATGTAACTCGCCGGACCGTTCTACAAAAAGTACGCGGTTCACCTTTCGGTGTTCCACAGTTTGTAAACATAGGGTTTCAGGTTCTTTTTCACTCCCTCCCGGGTTCTTTTTCACCTTTCCTTCACAGTACTATACGCTATCGGTCACTGACTAGTATTTAGCCTTGGGGTGGTCCCCTGCTTCCCACAAGGTTTCTCGTGTCTCGTGGTACTCGGATACTGCTGATTCAATATATTTTCCCTTACACGGCTCTCACGCTCTTTTGGCCCGCTTTTTCCAAAACGGTTCAGGTAATATATCTTACTCGTATTGCAGTCCTCACCCCTGCAGTGCACGCACCACGGTTTGGGCTCTTACGATTTCGCTCGCCGCTACTTTCGCAATCACTGTTGTTTTCTTTTCCTCCGGCTACTTAGATGTTTCAGTTCACCGGGTTCCCTCTGTACGTTATGTATTGGCGTACAGATACTTGGAGTTCTTCCAAGTGGGTTTCCCATTCAGACATCTGCGGATCATTGAATATGTGCTTCTCCCCGCAGCTTTTCGCAGCTTGTCACGTCTTTCTTCGGCTGTCAGTGCCTAGGCATCCACCCCTACGCTCTTTATGTTTAACCTCTTAAATCACTTTAGATTTAGTGTTTATGTATGACACTAGCGTGTATCATACACTATGTTTAAAAATTTATTTTTTTGTTATTTAAAAATATTAACCTTTCGATTAATATCCTCGGATGTCTAATTATAAAATATTTATATAATTTCTCGTTTGGTATGCAGTTTTCAAGGTACATCGTTGCTAGAAAGCTTTTTGCCTCAACAGTGAGATTTGAAGATCTCGAACTCCAACATCTTTCATCCTTCCAAAGGAATATGCTGATGTTATCTCTATGCTGGGCTTATGGGACTTGAACCACCGACCTCACGCTTATCAGGCGTGCGCTCTAACCGCCGAGCTATAAGCCCTTATTATTGTTTTTGATATCATCATCTCGCTCGCTCGATGAGGTGTGCTATTTTTTTCTAAATTCGAACTCGCTTTGCTCGTTCTCATTAAGTGTTTTTATAGTAACACCATTGCTTTCGCCACGCTACGCAAGGTGTACTTTTTCACTAAGATTCAAGCTTCGCTTCGCTCGCTTTCATCAAGTGAAAAATGCAGCGGCATCCACCTACTCTCCCATACCGTCTCCAGTATAGTACCATCGGCCGACCGGGTCTTAACCATCGTGTTCGGAATGGGAACGGTGTGTCCCTCGGCGCATCGACACCGCTAAGTTTTTAGCAGTACCAATCTAATTTAGTACTAAACAGTACTCACAACCCCCTACTTTTTCCTTAGAAAGGAGGTGATCCAGCCGCACCTTCCGATACGGCTACCTTGTTACGACTTCACCCCAGTTATCCTCCCTGCCTTCGGCAGCTCCTTCCTTACGGTTAGGTCACTGACTTCGGGCATTGATGACTCCCATGGTGTGACGGGCGGTGTGTACAAGACCCGGGAACGTATTCACCGCAGCATTCTGATCTGCGATTACTAGCGATTCCAGCTTCATATAGTCGAGTTGCAGACTACAATCCGAACTGAGACGTTATTTTTGTGATTTGCTTGACCTCGCGGCTTTGCTTCACTTTTGTTTACGCCATTGTAGCACGTGTAGCCCAAATCATAAGGGGCATGATGATTTGACGTCATCCCCACCTTCCTCCGGATTATCTCCGCTGTCTCGTCAGAGTGCCCATCTTACTGCTGGCTACTGACGACAAGGGTTGCGCTCGTTGCGGGACTTAACCCAACATCTCACGACACGAGCTGACGACAACCATGCACCACCTGTATCCCTTGTCCCGAAGGACTAGTCTCATTACAAGACTATTCAAGAGTATGTCAAGATTTGGTAAGGTTCTTCGCGTTGCTTCGAATTAAACCACATGCTCCACCGCTTGTGCGGGTCCCCGTCAATTCCTTTTGAGTTTCATTCTTGCGAACGTACTCCCCAGGTGGAATACTTAATGCGTTTGCTTTGCGGCACCGAAGAGTTTACCTCCCCTGACACCAAGTATTCATCGTTTACTGCGTGGACTACCAGGGTATCTAATCCTGTTTGCTCCCCACGCCTTCGAGCCTCAACGTCAGTTGTCGTCCAGTAAGCCGCCTTCGCCTCCGGTGTTCCTCCCAATATCTACGCATTTCACCGCTACACTAGGAATTCCGCCTACCCCTCCGACACTCAAGCCAAACAGTTTCCAAAGCACTCATGGGTTGAGCCCATGCATTTCACTTCAGACTTGCTTCGCCGTCTGCGCTCCCTTTACACCCAGTAAACCGATAACGCTTGCCCCCTACGTATTACCGCGGCTGCTGGCACGTAGTTAGCCGGGCTTCTAGTCAGGTACCGTCATTTTCTTCCCTGCTGATAGAGCTTTTACATACCGAAATACTTTCTTCACTCACGCGGCGTCGCTGGATCAGGGTTTCCCATTGTCCAATATTCCCCACTGCTGCCTCCCTGTAGGAGTTTGGGCCGTGTCTCAGTCCCAATGTGGCTGTTCACCCTCTCAGGCCGGCTACCGATCGTCGCCTTGGTGAGCCTCTACCTCACCAACTAGCTAATCGGACGCGGATCCATCTTATACCTATAAATATTTTACCCCTGCACCATGCGGTGCTGTGGTCTTATGCGGTCTTAGCGGAAATTTCTCCGTTATCCCCCTGTATAAGGCAGGTTATCCACGCGTTACTCACCCGTCCGCCACTAAGTCTACTAAAATCCCGTCCGAAGACTTCCTTTTAGCAGCTTCGTTCGACTTGCATGTGTTAAGCACGCCGCCAGCGTTCATCCTGAGCCAGGATCAAACTCTCATATAAAAGTTTAATCTAGCCTGTCGCTAGCTTGCATCTGTTTTCACAGATCTACTGTTTTTTTAAAGGTTTTAAATTCTGTCTCGAATCTAAACGTTGTTTTTCTGAAACTTCATCATATCATATGTAACACCATCGTCTCGCTTCGCTCGACGAGGTGCACTATTTTTCTAAGCTCGAACTTTGCTTTGCTCGTTCTCGCCAAGAAAACTATGTGAATTTTCAGGGTTGTGTGTACTGTTTAATCTTAAATTATCATGGTTCATTGTTGCAAAGCATAAACTCATTTCACTTAAGCACTGTCTTTGACATCAACTCAAGCCGTTCAAGTTTTTGCTTTTCATAAGCAACTTTTATATATTACCAAACTCTTAAAACTTTGTCAACAACCTTTTAATTATATATTTCAAAAGTTTTGTTTTTGTTTTAAAAATTTGTCTGCCTCAGAGGCAGTGGGTATAATATACACTTTAATTCCACTCTATGTCAACAACTTTTTTATATTTTTTGACAGTATAAGCCGTATATGATAAAGTCCTAATATACCCCTAAACGAAAAATGTCCTGTTTATGATAGAATAGTGTTTTATACATTTTATTAAACAGGAGGAACAGACTTATCAGAAAGGTAGTTTTATCAATGAATGAGCAAAAGAAATACGAAGTTATCAAAGGGTTGGCTGACCACCCTGATACCGCTAACAAGAACAGAGCCGCTATGGTACTGGGATGCACCAGGAGGCATATAAATCGTATGTTACAGGGATATATAAAAAGTGGCAAGAAATTCTTTCTACACGGTAACAAAGGCAAAAAAAGTCGGCCACTACAATCTCCCATGATATTCGTAGACAAGTCATAGACCTTTACAGAACTAAATACTATGATGCAAACTTTGAGCACTATACAGAGCTTCTGAAAAAGAATGAGGGCATATGTATCTCACATTCATCTGTAATGAATATCTTGGAGTCTGAATATATTCTTTCTCCAAAGGCCACCAAAGCTAAACGTAGACGTATTAAGCAAAAAGCTGAAAGCTAAAAAAGAAACAGCAAAGACAAAGAAGGAGCTGGCATCTATACAGGCCAACCTGGTAGCCATCGATGATGCCCACAGCCGTCGTCCAAGATGTGCTTATTTCGGTGAACTACAACAAATGGATGCAACCCCATATGAATGGGTACTGGGACAAATATGGCATCTACATTTGGCTATTGATGATGCTTCAGGTGTTGTTACAGGTGCCTGGTTTGACACTCAGGAAACTCTTAACGGCTACTACCATGTATTCAATCAGATACTTACTGATTACGGTATTCCTTATAAGTTTTCTACAGATAGAAGAACTGTATTTACTATAAGAAAAAAAGGTGCCTCATCTGATGATAAAGACACCCTATACACAGTTCGCTTATGCCTGCAAGCAGCTTGGTGTAGAACTTGAATCAAGTAGTGTACCTCAAGCTAAAGGACGCATAGAACGTTTGAATCAAACCTACAGTCACGCCTGCCGGTTGAATTCAGAATCGCAGGCGTAACTGATATCAATAAAGCCAATGAATTCCTTCACTCCTACATAAAAGAATTCAATGAGAAGTTTGCACTTCCACTTTTATGGTATCAAATCTGTATTTGAAACGCAACCGTCTAAGGAAAAAATAAATCTTACTTTAGCGGTTCTGACAGAAAGAACTGTTGATGCAGGACATGCGATTCAATTTGAGAAAAAGTTTTATAAGATGATAGATCATAAGGGAGTGCAGATCCATTATCGAAAAAGGAACAAAAGTTATGCTTATCAAGGCTTTTGATAGGTCTTTGTTTGCGTGCGTTAATGACAAAGATATTCATGTGCTGGAGGAAATACCAACACATGAGCGTAAGTCTAAAGACCTGGACGCTGATTACAAAAATCCAAAACCTAGAAAACCTTATATTCCACCAATGAATCATCCTTGGAGAAGAAGTGCCTTTTAAAAAAATTTGTCCACTCACAACCACACAGAATTGAACAAGATTTAAAAAGTGATGATAAAAAGCCCCTTTTGTAGGGGCTTATAAAAATAATTATTTTAGGACATAATCATTTATGCTTGACACAACTTTTTTTATATTTTTTGACAGATTCCAAACTATATTTTTTTCCTGAAATACTCCCTATTTATACTGGAGGCTTTCATCCTTTCATGTTATAATCTTGCACATGAAAGTATTAAATAATGATTTGAAAACTCCCACATTCAAAGGCATTTATGTACTATCAGGTGATGATGAATTTTTTAAAGAACAGCTACAAAAAGACTTAAAGCAGCTATCGTAGGTGAAGACCAAATGAACTTTTGCTTATTTTTGAAGGAAAAAGGAACAGATGCAGATGCCGTTATCGAATTTGCAAATACACTTCCGTTTTTCACAATACAGATGTATCCTTATAGAAGGAAGTCAGTGGTTCAAACCGCAACGATAAGTTTTTAAACTACATATCAGACAAGCCCTGATAGCACGAAAAATCATTTTTTTGTGGAGAATGACTTAGATAAACGTTCCAAGCTTTTACAAAAAGATAAAAAGAGCTTGGATACATTGCAGAACTGAATCATCCCTACCAATGATGAACTGATAAACTGGGCCGGAAATATCATAAATAAATCCGCAAGAAAAATTACAGTTTCAAATATGAACCTGTTCATTGCCAGAGTGGGAAATGATATGGAAAGACTGAAAAGCGAGTTGGACAAGCTTATCTCCTTTACTCTTGACAAAGATATTATAGAAGAGGAAGATATAAAAGCTATAACAAGCATAAGTCTGACAAACAAAATCTTTGAATTGGTAAAATCCATTACCAATAATAAGATACAGGATGCATTGGATATATATGAAGATTTGGTAGCTTTAAAGGAACCTCCGCTGAAAATAATGATTCTCATCACAAGACAGTTTAACCAACTTTTGCAAATCAAGGAATTGATAGCAGCCGGTTTTAATGAAAAGGATATAATCTCAAATATGAAATTAAATCCATATGTGGTCAAGAATCTTATGCGCCAAGCAAGAGGTTTTGATATGGCTATGCTTTTGTCCTATGTAAAAAATGCAATCGAGTTGGAAGAAGCTATAAAACAAGGTAATATTAATGATAAGCTGGCACTTGAGATGCTGATGCTTACACGATAAACACTTATGTGTTTTCAAAAGGAGAGGATTTTTCATGAAACTGTTAGAAGAGCGTATCAAAAAAGATGGTGTTATCAAGGAAGGTAATGTTGTAAAAGTGGATTCTTTTTTAAACCATCAGATGGATGTACAACTCTTTTTAGAGATGGCAAAGGAATTCAAGTCAAAGTTTGCGTCACACAATATAAACAAGATTTTGACAATAGAGTCCTCAGGTATAGGCATCGCAGCCATAGTCGCGCTTGAATTCGGCGTACCTGTAGTATTTGCCAAAAAGTCAAAGTCCATAAATATTGACGGAGATATGTATACAGCAGAGGTAGAAAGCTTCACACATAAGTGCAAGAATCAGGTTATCGTTTCAAAGAAGTTTTTAGGTCCTGAAGACAGGGTACTTATCATTGACGATTTTCTTGCAAACGGCTGTGCACTGCAGGGACTTATTTCAATTGTCAATGAATCAGGTGCAAGTGTGGAAGGCATCGGTATTGCCATTGAAAAAGGTTTCCAAAGCGGCGGTCGTGCCATCAGAAACTTAGGTTTCCATTTGGAATCACTTGCAATAATAGATTCAATGGATGCCGCTACACAAAGTATAGAGTTCAGAGCACAGGAATCCTAATATGAAATATTTTTTTGCATCCGATATTCACGGCTCATCATTCTACACAAAGAAAATTATTGAGAAATATAAAGAAAGCAACGCCTCAAAACTGGTACTGCTTGGAGACTTATTGTACCACGGCCCGAGAAATGACTTGCCTAAAGATTACTGTCCTAAGGAAGTCTTTGCAATGCTGAATGAATATAAAGATGATATCATCGCAGTCAGAGGAAACTGTGATTCAGAAGTTGACCAGATGGTCTTGGATTTTCCAATGCAATCCGACTACTGTATAGGTGTATTTAATGATATCTATTTCTTCATAACACACGGACATATATACGGTGAGGATCATCTGCCACAGCTGCCAAAGGAAGCGCATTCATATACGGACATGTACATCTTCCGATAGCAAAAAAATTCGGAGATATTTATATATTAAATCCCGGATCCGCATCACTGCCTAAGGAACAAAAATCCCAACTCCTATGCAATACTTGATGATGATATTTTTTTACCATATATGACTTTGACGGCAATGTATTAAAGGAGATAAAGCTTGAGAAAAAAATATTTGAGTTGTACGCGCCCTGCCACTTCGGACTTGAAGCCGTACTGAAAAAGAAATCATAGATATAGGCTATGACATAACAAAGGTCGAGGACGGAAGGGTGTACTTTGAAGGAGATGACGAAGTTGTTGCCAGAGCCAATATGTGGCTTAGAACTACAGAAAGAGTAATGATAAATGTTGCACAGTTTAGGGCGACCTCTTTTAGCGAGCTGTTCGACTCTGTCGCTGATATCCCTTGGGAAGAATATATTCCTGTCGACGGAAGTTCTGGGTCAGCAAAGCCACCTCAGTCAAAAAGCAAACTCTTCTCACCTTCAGATATCCAGTCCATCGTAAAGAAAGCTATAGTCGAAAGGCTGAAGCGTATCTACAAAAAAAGATTGGTTTGAAGAGACAGGAGCTGAATATCTGCTTCATGTTTCTATAAACAAAGATATTGTTACTGTCGGACTTGATACCACAGGAGTGTCACTTCACAAAAGAGGCTACAGAACCATGACTGCAAAAGCACCTATCACAGAGACTCTTGCAGCCGCACTCATTATGCTGACACCGTGGAAAAAAGACAGAATACTAATAGACCCGTTCTGCGGAAGCGGTACATTTGTTATAGAGGCCGCCATGATGGCTGCAAATATCGCACCGGGGCTGAAAAGAGGATTTTTAAGTTGTAAGTGGTCAAACCTTATTCCAAAGGAAGTTTGGGATAATACTTATGAGGAAGCCCGTGAAATGGTTGATATCGATACCAATGTTGATATTCAAGGCTATGATATTGATAAAAACATTGTAGAGGCTGCAAGAAGCAATGCCACAAGAGCCGGAGTCATAGATATGCTCCACCTTCAGTGCAGAGACGTTGCAAGTCTCTCCCACCCGAAAAAATACGGTTTTATCATTACAAATCCGCCTTACGGTGAAAGACTTGAAGAAAAGGAAAATCTGCCTGCTATATACAAGGCACTTGGAGAGAGGTATGCAAACCTTGACTCCTGGTCACTTTACCTTATAACCTCATATGACGATGCTTGTAAGTATATAGGCAGAGAGCCTGATAAAAATCGCAAGATTTACAACGGCATGTTGCAAACCAGATTTTATCAATATATGGGACCAAGACCGCCTAAGAAGACTAAATAAAGGTTTTAATGCATATGAAAAAGATTATTTTTGCAACCGGAAATCAGCATAAACTTGAAGAAATCAGAGCTATTTTACCCGGCTTTGATATAATCTCCGCCAAAGAAGCCGGAGTATCACTCGATATCGAAGAGACCGGAACGACATTTAAGGAAAACGCTTATATAAAGGCAAAAGCCATTTGGGACATTACAGGCGGTATAGTAATGTCCGACGATTCCGGACTTGAAGTGGATTATATCGGCGGTGAGCCCGGAGTATACTCGTCCAGATATATGGGTGAGGACACCTCATACACTATAAAAAATCAAAATATAATAGACAGATTAAAAAATGCCTCGGGAAATGAAAGAAGTGCAAGGTTTAAAGCCTGTATTTGTGCTATACTGGAAGACGGTACCACATTATTTTGCGAAGGCAGTATGGAAGGTCTGATTGCCACACAAATTTCCGGTTCTAACGGCTTCGGCTATGACCCTATACTTTTACCTACCTGAATATCAAAAAAACAAGTGCCGAGATAAGCCCTGAGGAAAAAGAACAAGATAAGCCACAGAGGTAAGGCACTTACAGCAATGAAACAAAAAGCTGGGGGAAATTTATGAAAATATTGATTGTTAGTGACACACACAGAGTTGACGACATTTTAAAAAAAGTAATATCAATAGAAAAACCTTTCGACATGTTCATCCATCTTGGTGACGGCGAAGGCAGCGAGACCAAGATAAGCCTTATGCTTGACCCTACATGCGCATGCCTTATGGTACAGGGAAACAATGATTTCTTTTTCACAGCTTCCTGCCGAAAAAAAGAAATCAATATAAAAATCACAAGGTACTCTTGTACACGGACACCAGTACGGTGTAAGCATGGACATCTCAATACTCAAAGACGAGGCCATCGCCAGAGGTTGTGACTTTGCAATGTACGGACACACACACAGACCTTACCTAAAGACTATAGACGGAGTGACCGTACTAAACCCGGGTTCACTCGGCTATCCGAGACAGGCAGGCCACATACCTACATATATGGTGATGAATGTAGACGATGACGGCAACTTTGAAATAGAGACCAAAGAAATAATGGGAGACATAAAAAAAGGGCTACACGCTTTGTGTAAGCCCCCTTTTTATTTTTAAGATTTCAAAAATGATTCACTTTTATAATTTTTTCTATTCAAGTGTAACAGTTGTAACCACCTTTGTTGTTTACTCTGATCTTGTAGTCCTCGCCGTCTCTCTTTGTTCCGCTCTTTAGAACAACTCCGCATTACTTAACAACTTCACCTGATAGTTTGAATTCGGTGTTGTGATATGCCATGTAGTCTTCTTTCTCAGTCTCTTCTACAGAAGATACATATCCCGCATATTAAGCAGTTCTCCAACTGTTCCCTTTAAATACAAGCTGATTGTCGTTACTCTTGTCAACTACAACTACTTCATACTTGTCATACTGATCGGCCTTTATATTAAGACCTCCGATATAGAGTTTATCATCTCTTATTCCGTTAAACCGCACCTCTGTTGGATCCCGCCTCTTTGAAATAGAATGTTCTGTTCTCATCGTCAAGCTTTAATACTCTGTTTGCCGTACTTTTGAGAACCGTCCTGCTGTCTCCGAAGTACATCATACGATACTTGCCTGACAAAAACTCACTGTAGTGAATCTTACCGATAGACTCTTCGATATTCTCCTGAGTCTCATACGGAATCTTCTTACTGCTCTTTCCGAGGTTATCTACAAACTCTGTAGTAGAATACTTACCGCTTTGGCAGCTGCTTCATCTCAAGTAATACAAGACCTGACATCATTCCGCCCTTATCGTCAAAAAGCATACTTCTTTCCGTTTATTGTCTTTATCTCATTTGCAATCAAATGACCTTTACCATCTGCATAGTACCATGCACCTCCGTCCTCTTCCCATTTACCCTTGTTAAGGAAATATCCCGAATAACCTTGAACCATCCCCTGGTAGACTTTTGCACCGTCTTCAGGTGTAGAGAAGTACATAAAACTCTCACTGTACTCCGCTCTCTGTGATTTCGGAACTGCTGTAGAAGGAGTAGCCTCAGTATACCAGCTTGCAATCATTCTACCGTCTTCATCAAATCCATACTTCTTTCCGTTGATGGTTTTTTTCCGAGACTCTTTACCTCTTTCTTACCTGAAGCATTGAAATAGAACCATCTTACCTGATCGGTATCCCAGTAATCAATATTCGGTTGTTCTTCCATGGTTCTTGCATTGTCATCATGAACCATAATCTCTCTCCAACCTGTGGTCATTGCACCGTCATTTGCATCACCGAAGTAATACTTTTGCATTCTTCCCATGCATCCTGGTCTGTAAGTCTCTCGCCCCTGTGATACCCATCCGAAAAAGCATCTTTCCGTCAACATCAAAAGCATACTTCTTTCCGTTGATGGTCTTTAGAGAAACATCACTTGAAGATGATTCATTTTCTCTTATATGCTTTTTCCGTTGTCACCGAAATAGTACCACCACTGATCAGGCTCATCCTTGTCGTAATCGTTTGTATTCGGCACCGCAACCCACTGATTTCTTACCATCACGCCGTTTGCATCCACATAGTATGTAGCGTTCCCTGTCATCAATAAGAGAATCTTTTGCCATATCTCCCAAATCATCCAAATAATACCAATAGTCCCCTGATTTTTTTGCCACTTCTGTGATACTTTCTCCTCGTTTTTTTGTCATAGTATACCCAAGTACCGTTCTCCTGTTGCCAACCTGTTGCGGCAAAAGATGTCATCGCACCTGCAACACTCATAACACCTACGAGTAATGCCAGCTTTGTCTGCTTTCTTCATTATATTCTCCCTGCTAATCTATTTGATATAAGACAGTATGCTAATATACATAACCGCTTTATCTGTACATATTTTTATCAGAATAAATCCAAAAATATAAAGTATTTATTTGTATTTTATATATATATTCATAATCTTTATAAATTTTATACAAGCAAAATTACATAAAATATTTGTATTAAATCTTATCAGAGTCTAATTTTATAGTTTATTTAAAAAAATTCAATTATAAAACATATGCAATATATCATGGTTAAATTGTGCAAAATAGATTTTAGTTAGTAAATACTAACTCTCTGATTATACAAACGACTTTCTACAGCTTTTTTCTTTTGTGAACATTAATGCTTATAAACCTTTTTATACATTAAGAAGAGAGCACTGACCTTTCACATCAATGTCTCTTCAACATATTCCTGGCTCCAACGGATTAATCCTCTTCTCTAAATAAACCGGATTTCTATATCTGATGCCTTTTAAAAAAATTATAGACATCCTGTATAGTTATTGCTATTCAGTTTTTAATTTATCCTCCTATAGCTTTCCTTTTCACTTCTAATACATGGTTGTTATCAATCTATCTACACGGTCTACCTCTCGTACGAATCCCACTTTCTCGTCATAAGACTTATACGAATACTATCCTAACTGATTCTTCAGATAGTAACTTTTAAAGTTTTCAATAATATATTATCTAATTAATCTTCTTATAGGTTCCGGATTAGATCAAAGTCTAATCATTACTTATGTTTTCTTTTGGACCGTACCTCCTTTTTATATTTTTTAATTTCCACTTAGCAAATCTGCTGTTTGCTTTCTCCTCGTGGATGCGTTCATCAAACTTTCTAAGAATATATTCTCTTTTGTTTATGTCTACAGTATATCAGATTTTTTTATTCTTGTCAATAGTATTTTTTTAAAAATTTTTTTATATTAGAACAACATTTTATTTTATTTATTTTTCTCAATTTTATATTTATATCTGTCTTAATTGTATATATTATTTTAATTATCTGAGTATTATATGCAATTCAAAAAAATACTTTATATAAATCTTCTAACCTGTATATTCAAAAATGGATTAAAAAGGGCCGTTGCATACAACAGCCCAAATCTTGTTTCCCTAAAAATCCTCTTTTAATTATCTTCCACACTGCATCTATACTGTGTCTGTTCTTTACATACTCTGTCGCTTCAAGGTGCATATTCTTTAAAGCTCCTTTATCGGTATAGAGCGCGACACATTTTGTTATAAACTCGGCAGGCTCATCCGCTATAAGCATCTGATTATATGAGTTGTCTATGCCCTCCGCACCTACACTTGTTGTGATCACCGGATCGCCGTAGTAGAGAGCCTCTATTACCTTACCCTTGACTCCTGCTCCGTACCTGAGAGGTACCACCACAAGTCTTACCTTGTGTACAGCTCCTTTAACTCCTCTTCACTGACAAAGCCTTTTGAAAATGATACCCCTTTGCCCTCATTATGCATTGCCTTGATCTCATCTGTAGCATTGGATCCGACTATATAAAACGGAGCTTTTATCTGTGCGTATATTTCATCCCACATACTCTCAAGGAAGTACTTCACAGCATCGGCATTCGGCGGATGTGAAAAATCCTCCGACAAACAGTACTCCCTCTCTGATATCCGGATTGTAATCTATATCCATAAACTTATCAAAGACGTAGGCAGTAATTGCCTTTGGCGGTTATCTTCTTATCAAAGGTATGTATGTAGTCCACCTCAACATTTGACGGATAGTAGCTTATGCTTGCCTTTTCTCATAAGATCAAGTTCCATACTCTTCCAGTATGCACTTGCATTCTTCTTCTCCACGTCCCCGGTAAGCTCATACTCACGCCTCTCACGAAGGAAATGCAAATCATGTCCGTAGTATATAACTTTGATATTTGTCTTTTCCCTTATAAAGTCGATATACTTTTGTAGCGATATGAGGTCTGTTGAGGTAAGCAATATCAATATTTGACTGATTGTTTTCAATCCACTCAAAGATATTTGTTCTCATCTCATTGCCGTAGAGTACCCTCGACTCCCATCTGCTCCAATATGGTGGTGTACGGCTCGGACTTTGCGAAATTGTCAGGTAAGAACTTCACTACATATCCTCTTTCGATGAACATCTTTATATACTGGAATGTAGTCTTTGAGCCTGCATCCTTATCAAATGTAGGTACATAGTGATCCACAAACAGAATAACCTTTTTTTGCCCCTGCTTCTTTCTCTGGCTCTGAAGGCATTCGGCACACCCACATTGTCATACTGATTTTTTGAAACTCCTCACTCCACTTTTTCCTGAAGCTTTTTTGTTATTCTCCACCTGATACCTCTTAAGCCCTGTGCCGTTGACATCGGTACCGTTTGAAACTCCCTCAAAGTGAATTACTAAACTGAGCGGCTGATATACCACTCTGCAAGTTTCTCTTTCTTACCTCAAAGGCAAGGTCCGAATCTCACAGTAGGCAGGCGCTATCTTGTATCAAATCCGCCTATCTCTTCCCAAAGTTTTCTGCTAAGCATTATCGCGGCACCTGAGATATAGTCCACATCTCTTACATAGTTGTACTCAGGCTTGTTCGGGTCGTCACATCTGCCGTAGTTCCATCCGCTGCCGTCACTCCATATGATGCCTCCCTGCCTCCTGAAGTCTGCCGTCAGGGTATACAAGCTTGGAGCCTACCATACCTATGCTCTTATCTGACTCAAGTAACTTTATAAGGGAGGAAGCCAGTTCTTTTCCACTGTAGTATCATTGTTTAAGAAAAAGATGTACTCTCCCTTGCCTTTTTTTCGCGGCATTGTTACAATTTTTTTCAAAAAAAGCCCTGATTGGTTTCATTTCTTGCAATCACAAGTCCCGATACAAACTTGTCTATTTCACTTGTCGCATCGGTTGAAACATCATCTGCAATTATCACTTCATAGCTGTATTCATCGGTATTTTCAAGCAGTGATACCAGACAGGCATAGGTATAATGTATCTGATTGTATACAGGTATAATAATACTTACCTTAGGGTTTTCCACATATGGGAAATTAAGCTTGCCCTTTTCTCTGTATATATCGCCCATCTTGAAATTCGCCCTCAATAAGATTCTTGCCTTCAGCGGAATGTGTAAGCTTGAAATATTTTATAGGGTGAGTAATACTCATTATCCTGTAGTTTAACTTCTTTCTCTCGACACTTCCCTTAGGATACTTTTTGTTATAAATGGTACTAAGCTTTCTTCTGATTCTAAACGGTATAGAGAGGTTGCCGTTATATACATTCAGAGTCTTTGCAAGTTCTTCATTCTCATGCCTTAAATTGTCTATGATTATACCGAGATTATTGACATGATTGTCTGTCAGAGTTCTAAGCCTTGTCATCTCTTTTATAGCCAGTTCTCTGTCCTGATTTATCGCATCAAGCTCTCTTATCTTATTCTTTGCATACGGCAACTCCTTTAGAGCTTCAAGTCCCTCATTCAAGGTATCACGACTTACAGTCTCTACAAAGTAGTTATCAAGGTAAACTTCCTGATAATCTCCGTGTATATACTCTTGGAACTGCCTTTCTACAAAGTCAAGCCCGTCCATATCATCTATCTCAAACTTTGAAAGAAACTCCTCTTCGTTCAAGCCAAACTTATCCTTAATCTTCTCTGCATTATTCTGATAGAAGTTATGTAATGCACGATATTTTATAAAGGTCTTTCTGTCATTTATAAAATCCATTGAACTGTCATATACCCACTCACAGTCAATAGCGGTCAGTTTGTCACCTTCAAAGATAAAGTTGTCAAATATCGCATCAAGGTTCAGCGCATCCTTATCTATTATCTTATCAATATACTCACAAAGCTTCTCAATAAATTTATCAAGGTTATACTCAATACACTCTTCACATACAGTACTTAAAGACTTTCCCTCAATAAACTCAAAGCTTTATCTCTCCGCATTTTTTAAATACTCCCTTAAGTACATTTACATTGTCATTTTTTTGATAAGCTTTTGACTTATCATACATACCTAAGATATGCGGAATACCGTCCTTTTTTTCAGCGCGGATTTTACAACATACTTCTTGTTATCTTTGCGCCTTATTTCAGTCTTTATCTGATATTTTTAAAAGTCTGGTTCTGTTGTATTTTTATAGATGTCTCTTCATCTCCACCTGATACTATGACATATGAGTTTGCAAAGCTGTCAAAAATCATTTGACTTTGCCGCTTCACAAAATCTGTCTCCGATATCCTTAGTGCAAACTTAGGATAATCATATGCCTTTATCTGTGAGAGTTCACCGCCACTAGGCATCTCCTTATCTGAAAAAGAGCTTGTATACATATCTGTAATTAGGATACGGATAATATGTATCGCTCTTACCTATCCAATTCCTTACAGCTTTTACACTTAGTGCATTCTTATCACCAAACTCGTCTTCAAAGTAATTAAATCCGTATCTGTTATCAAATACCAGCACAATCTTTTTATCAGTTTTTTTCACACTCATGTTTTAGATACCATATCACTGCTGTAGGCAATTACAGTATCAAACTCATTAAAAATCTATGTTTTCAAAAGCTTTTATATACTCTATATTGCTTTCAAAAACAGCTTTTATACTTTCAAGTTTTTCAGGCTCTTCCTCATATAGGTATACTTTTGATTTTTTTATCAAATCATCCAGTACGGCTACCTGACTTCCCAGAAACAATGTTCTTCCCTTTATACTAATCCACTCGGTATTTCCAAGTGCCAAAGATGAGAAAAACGACAAGTTACAAAGACCGGGATTTTCCTTCAAAAGCCCGTATTCATCTTTTCCATACTTTTTTGCAAGTTCTAAAAGACCCATTTTCTCTCCCGTTATTTGCTATTTTGAGTAAGCTTTACTTTAGACTCCATATCGTATACACCTACAGTGTTCTTGTTTGAGATAACTGTAATGAATGTCACATCATATAATCTGTGATAAACCACATGTGTACCGTTCTCAAATCCGGTACAGCTCATACTTAAAAGATACTCACCGCCCTGTAAGGTCATCTTCTGCTTAAACTCCACCACCGCATCATCGCCGGGCTTTACAGGTTTTACCTCCACACCTTCAAACATGGTATTGGTTCCTGTAAGTTCCGTACCCTTTTTATCCTTGATGGTAAATGTGAATATAGGTGACTCGATATTTGCATTAAACTTTTATCTTCTCTCTGATTGTAAACTCCTCGCCCTTTTAGTAAAAAGGTTGGTCAGCTCACCCTTTGAGTCCAATATTCCAAGGTCATAAATTTCCGCCCTGCTGTCACTGTACTCGGTCTTATTCGGATTGATTGACATCTTTTCCTTCATAAGTCCGTCATGTTCTTTTTACATGTGTCTTGTTGATGTCATTGTTTAATTCCATCATATCCGCAAAATTACTGTCAAGCTCTCTTTGCAAGGTCCGCTTCAAGGTCATCCATTCTTCCTGCCAGTATCTTCTTGTACAAATCCACCATCTCTCCGGCAGGTCCCTCTGCAAGGAATTTTTCCCTTATTAAGAAGTATTACCTTGTCACAGTATTTTTATTACACTTCCCATATCATGGGTTACCATAAGTATGGTTGTACCTGTCTTTCTTATCTCTTCCCATTCTCCTGTAACATTTGGCCTGAAGAAAAACGTCTCCTACGGAAAGCGCCTCATCCACTATCAATATTTCAGGTTCCACGTTGATTGCAAGTGCAAATGCAAGTCGCACAAACATACCTGATGAATAGGTCTTTACAGGCTGATATACAAAATCGCCTATATCCGCAAACTCAAGTATCTCATCAAGCTTTTTCATCCATCTGCGCCTTTTGAAAATCCCATCATTGTACCGTTCATGTATATATTTTCAATACCCGTGTAGTCCATGTTAAAACCTGCACCAAGCTCAAGAAGTGCTGATATATTGCCGTCCACTTCCACGCTTCCTGTGGTGGGATTTAATACACCTGTTATTATCTTCAGTATGGTGGACTTTCCCGAACCGTTTGTTCCGATAATGCCCACCGTAGAACCCTTCTCCACGCAAAAGGATATTTTATCCAGGGCAAAAAAATTCCTTATGATATTTTTTTATGTGTAAGGGAAATACTTTTCCTTTAACCTGTCTATAGGCTTATCATACAGTCTGTAAATCTTTGTTACATCACAGACATTTATTGCTAAGTTGCTCTGCATACTTCTCCTTATAATACATCTGAAAAATGCGGTCTTAACTTATTGAAAAGTCTAAGTCCGATAAATAAAAGTACTATGGTGACCACCCAAAAATATAGTGTAAGTCCCGGTCTTTCAAAAAAGTAGTTGCCTCTTAGGATACTGTCTCTGTAGCCCACCACAACATAGTACACAGGATTCAGCTTCATTATCGTCTCCACTTTTGAAGGAAAATAACTGAACATTGTAGGGTCCCACATGATCAGGTGTCATCCACATGCCCGAACTGCAGTGCGATACCCACTCATCTGCGCCATATCCTTAAAGAATACATTGATTGCACAGGTTATATATATAATTGCAAGTGCAAATACCGAAAGGCAGAAGCTGTAGTATATTATTCCTATCCAGCTTGCCATAGGCAGTCTACCGAATGCCAATGTCATTACAAGCATTATTACCACGAAGATTCCATGTACTATAAGGCATGAAATCACCTTGATCACAGGAAGTATCGACACATTAAATACTACCTTTTTTACCAGATAATTGTATTCCGAAAGTACCGAAGTACCCAAGTTAAGTGACTCCGCAAAGAAAAACCAAGGTACAATTCCCGGTACAAGCCATACTACATAAGGCACTCCGGCACAGGCGGCACACTTTTAAATCCCATTTGGAAAATCAAAAAGTATATAAGTACAGTTACCACCGGCTGCACAAAACATCCATGCTACGCCAAAAATAGGACCCGACAAAGCGCTTCCTAAAATCGGCCTTTGCCAAATCCCATATGATATTTCTTGATTTTAATATTTCTCGTATAAGCGATATTATATTCATATCCGTTTCCATTCGTTATTTTATTAGAACTTGAATGTCTCCTTCAGTCCCTTCCACTTTGTATCCTTCTCAGACATTATCAGACTGAGTCCTTCTATCGGCCAATCTATACCTATATCAGGGTCGTCATACTTAAGTCCGCCCTCATCGTTCGGATGATAGAAGTCGGTACACTTATATGCAAATACCGCCTCATCTGAAAGTACTACAAATCCGTGTGCAAAATCCCTTCGGTATATAAAACTGCTTCTTGTTCTCGTCTGAAAGTACCACACCGAAATATTTGCCGTATGTCTTTGAGTCTTTTCTTAAGTCCACAGCCACATCGTATACCCTCGCCGCTTAGAAACTCTTACAAGCTTTACCCTGCGGATGTTCCTTTTTGAAAATGCAAGCCCTCTGAGTACTCCCTTTGATGACTTTGACTGATTGTCCTGTACAAACTCCATGTCAAGACCCTGCCTCTGTAAAATCATTTTTTTATTATATGTCTCTACAAAGTAACCTCTGTCATCCTTAAACACTGTAGGAGTTATCACGCAGAGTCCTTCTATATCACATCTTTCAACTTTGATCTTTCCCATAAATACACCTCGTTATTAGCTTTATTCTGACCTTGATTATACTTCACAGCTGTATATACGTCAACATCGAACGTAAAAGAAGCCACGAGTTATAATCCCGTGACTTCCGAATCGTCAAAACAATAAATGTTTTATAAAATATTATTTATTCATTGTAGCATCAAAAGCCTCAAGTGCGGCCTTCTGCTCTTTTGTAAGCTTTGTAGGTACGGATACCACCAATGTAATATAGTGGTCACCTCGTACATTCTTATTTCTGAGAGAAGGAACACCCTTACCCTTTAATCTGACTCTGCTGTCTGTCTGTGTACCTGCTTTAATAGATACATCCACATCACCATCCACAGTCTTTACTCTGATACTGCCGCCAAGTGCAGCCTTTGCAAAACTTATCGGCACTGTAGAATATATATTTGTATCCTGACGCTTGAATATAGGATGAGGGCTTACAATCACCTCTACAAGCAAGTCTCCTCTAGGTCCGCCGTTTACTCCCGGCTCGCCTCCGCCTGCAACTCTTACAGACATACCGTTGTCGACACCTGCCGGTATATTCACCTCAAATTTCTTCTTGGTCTGAATATATCCGTTTCCGTGACAGTCAGGACATTTATCCTTTATAATCTTTCCGCTTCCGCCGCAGTCCGGACAGGTCTTTACATTCTGCATAGTTCCAAATATTGTCTGCTGCGAATATCTTATCTGTCCCTTACCGTTACACTTCGGACATGTGGTAGGTGAAGTACCCGCCTTGGCACCGCTTCCGTGACAGGTAGCGCATTCGTCCTTATAGTTGACGGTAACATCTCTCTTACATCCGAAAACAGCCTCTTCAAATGTAAGCCTTACCGCAACTTTGACATTGGCACCCTTCATAGGTCCGTTTCTTGTGGCCCTGCCTGCACCGCCGCCTCCGAACATTCCTCCAAACAAGTCTCCGAAGATGTCGTCACCGCTAAAGTCAAAGCCTGAGAAGCCTGAGCTCCGAATCCGCCAAAGCCGCCGGCTCCCGCACCTGCTCCACCGTCAAAGGCAGCATGACCGAATTGGTCATACTGTCTTCTCTTTTCAGGATCGCTTAGTACAGCATACGCTTCACCGGCTTCCTTGAACTTTTTCTCAGCTTCGGGATTGTCCGGGTTTGCATCCGGATGATACTTCTTTGCCAGCGCTCTATATGCCTTTTTTTATTGCAGAGTCATCGGCGTTTTTGTCAACGCCAAGTACTTCATAGTAATCTCTTTTACTCTCTGCCATCCTTTGCTCTCCTTATTATACCTCTTTGTAATCAGCATCTATAACGTCGTCATCACTTGATGAGCCTGTTGCCTCGCCGCCTGCCTGTGTAGCACCCTCGGCACCTGTTGCTCCCCTGTGCTCCCTGACTTCTCATATACCTTTGCAAACAACTTCTGAGCGCTTTCCATAGCTTTTTTCCTTGCCTGCCTTGATATCATTTACCTGATCTTCAGTCATTGCATCGATCGGTGCTCTGTTTATAGCTTCCTTATGTGTTAAGATCGGCCTCAACTGCAGCCTTATCACCTGCATCCAAGCTGTCTCCCTACTTCCTTAAGCGCATTCTCTGTCTGGAATACCATTGAGTCAGCTTCGTTTCTTGCATCGATACCTTCTTTTTCTCTTCTTATCCTGAGCCTCAAACTCTGCAGCTTCCTTTACAGCCTTATCTATATCGCTCTCAGACATATTTGAACCTGATGTGATTGTGATATGCTGCTCCTTTACCTGTTCCAAGGTCCTTAGCTGAAACATTAACGATACCGTTTGCATCTATATCAAATGTAACTTCGATCTGTGGAACACCTCTCTTTGCAGGAAGGATTCCGTCAAGTCTGAACTGACCGAGAGTCTTGTTATCTCTTGCAAACTGTCTCTCACCCTGTACTACGTGGATATCAACAGCTTCCTGATTGTCTGCAGCTGTAGAGAATATCTGGCTCTTCTTTGTAGGTATTGTAGTATTTCTCTCGATAAGCTTTTGTAGCTATACCGCCCATTGTCTCAATTGAAAGTGAAAGCGGAGTAACATCAAGAAGCAATACATCTCCTGCACCTGACTCACCTGAAAGCTACCGCCCTGAATACTTGCACCGATTGCAACACCCTCATCAGGGTTGATGCTCTTTGAAGGCTCCTTACCTGTAAGCTCTTTTACCTTATCCTGTGCATTGATCATTCTTGTAGAACCGCCTACAAGCAATACTTTACCAAGCTCACTTGCTGTGATACCTGCATCCTTAAGTGCGTTCTGTACAGGAACTGCAGTTCTTTCGATAAGGTCATGAGTAAGCTCATCAAACTTAGCTCTTGTAAGAGTCATATCAAGGTGCTTAGGTCCCTCAGCTGTTGCTGTGATGAAAGGCAGGTTGATATTTGTAGTTGTTGATGTTGAAAGCTCCTTCTTTAGCCTTCTCTGCAGCTTCTTTTCAATCTCTGAAGTGCCATCTTATCTGTTGAAAGGTCTACACCCTCAGCCTTCTTAAACTCGCTTACAAGCCAATCTGTAATCTTGTTATCAAAGTCGTCACCGCCAAGATGTGTATCACCGTTTGTAGCCAAAACTTCTATAACACCGTCACCGATCTCAATGATTGAAACATCGAATGTACCGCCACCAAGGTCGTATACCATAATCTTTTTGCTCGGCATCGTTGTCAAGACCGTATGCAAGTGCTGCAGCTGTAGGCTCGTTGATAATTCTCTTTACATCAAGACCTGCAATCTTACCTGCATCCTTTGTTGCCTGACGCTGTGCATCGTTAAAGTATGCCGGAACTGTGATAACGGCCTCTGTAACCTTCTCACCCAAGTAGCTTTCAGCATCAGCCTTAAGCTTTTGAAGAATCATTGCTGAAATCTCCTGTGGTGTATATGACTTACCGTCGATAGTTACCTTATAATCTGTACCCATATGTCTCTTTGATTGAAGAGATTGTTCTGTCGGCATTTGTAACCGCCTGACGCTTTGCAGGCTCACCCTATAAGTCTCTCACCTGTCTTTGTAAATGCTACAACTGAAGGTGTTGTTCTTGAACCTTCAGAGTTCGGAATAACTACAGGCTTTTCCACCCTCCATAACTGCTACACAGCTGTTTGTTGTACCCTAAATCTATACCAATAATCTTGCTCATTATAATTTCCTCCAATAATCAAAATATTTAATCTATATAAAATATTTAACACCTTTTACAGTGTAAAATATATTGTCAACTTAGTTGGCAACCTTTACCATACTATGTCTAAGAACAGAGTCCTTATACATATATCCCTTTAAAAGTTCCTCTGCAACCACATTCTCGCCAAGACTTTCATCTTCAATATGCATCACCGCATTGTGAAAGTTCGGGTCAAATGCCTGCCCTACACAATCAATAGGTTTTACTCCCAAATCCTCAAGAGTCTTTTTTAACTGATTGTATATCATTGTAATTCCGTCAGCGAATGCCTTACCGTCTCCTTCCTTAGGTGCCGCCACCATCGCTCGTTCGAAATTGTCAACTACCGGCAAAATCTTTTCTGCAATACTTCTTGCACCCATATCAAACATGGTCGCTTTTTCCTTCTCGCTTCGCTTTCTGAAATTATCAAACTCCGCCATGCTTCTTTTGAGTCTGTCCGTCAAATCCGCAATGGCAATATCTTTTTTATCCTGCTTTTCTTCAAGATTTTCATCACTGAAAGCCTCACGAGCTTCAGCTTCCATAGCTGCTGCCTTTGCCGCCGCTTCCTCAGGAGTTTCGTTGGCTTCTGTATCAACTTTACTTGCTTCTTCGCCTTCTAAAACTTCCTTGTTTTCTTCCTGTTCTCTTTTAAAATCTTTTTCTTCCACAGCCCTCTCCTTATTCATCATTTTTAAACTGCTCATCCAAAGATGCCATCACAGTCTTTACAGTCTTTAGTACCTTTTCATAGTCCATTCTCTTCGGTCCTACTATACCGATAGTACCTCTAAGTCCTTCGCCTATTTCATAATTGGCTGTAACTACTGAAAGATCTCTCATATCTGAAACCGGTACCTCGTTTCCTATATACACTTTGATACCGTCCTTGTCATCGTCACAAACCTTTGCAAGCATCTCCTTCAGCTTATCCTTCTCCTCAAAAGGCATCCACAAGCTGACTTGCCTTTTTCTCTGTCGGATATTTCAGGATACTTGAAAATATTTGTCGTACCGCTTGTATATATCTCCAGATTGTCGGTAGCACTTTTCAAACACCGCCGCAACCTCTCGCAAAACCTTATCAACTATATCTCCATAAACTCCGCATCCGTTCGTAACTTGTTCATAATGCTTTAGCTTATCTCTTCTACAGTGAGTCCGTTTAGAGAAGTATTTATAAGAAGATTCAAATTTAAAATCTCGCTTTCGGATATTTCACTGTCGATATCTATTATCTTATTGTTGATAATATTTCCTTCAGCTACCGTAACCAGCAGGAGCTTAAATCTGTCCATCTTTGAGAGCTGCAAAAAAACTTTTACTTTATTTGAGTGAATAGTAGGTCCTGATATCATTGCGGCATAATTGGTATCTCTTGCAATTATCTTTGCCAACTGCTTCAAGACATTTTCCAATCTGTCCACCTTTTTGAACATCAGATCCTTGAACTCCTCAGTCTCTATCTCCTTTTCTCTCAAGATCTCATCTACATAAAATCTGTATCCCTTATCTGAAGGAATTCGTCCTGCCGAAGTATGCGGCTGTAAAATATAGCCCATCTCTTCAAGGTCGCTCATCTCATTTCTTATAGTAGCGGAACTTAAGTTTAATTCAGGAGCTTTTGAAATAGTTCTTGAACCGACCGGCTCCCCGGTTTCCATATAGTTCTTTATGATAGCTTTTAAAATAATCGCTTTCCTGTCATCTGAATCCATTCGCTCCTCCCTTCTTTGTTTGTTAGCACTCACTTATGTAGAGTGCTAATCTCTATTAGCTACTATATTCTATATATAAGGATTTGTCAACAACTTTTTTTCAAAAATTAGACAAAAACTCCCAACTTTTTGAGTTGAGAGTTTTATAAAATATGTAATAAAATCAACCGATTCCGCCGTAGAACGCGCCGCTATAAGTGCCAGTAATGCAAGTCCTGTATATACATACTTTCCAAGGAAGAACCATATCTCCTTCGGCTTCTTTGCACCGGTATTTACAGCTTCCATTGTATACTTCTTTCCGAATATGAAGAACAACATAACTGAAGCAAGTACTGCACCTATCGGACAGATATATATTGATACCGCATCCATCCAGTTTGAAACGATTCCCTGTATAAGTATTGCAACAACAACCCGATTACTCCTATAATACCTACAGACTGCAATCTGCCAGCTTTAAACTGCTGCTGCAAAGTAGCTACAGGCGCCTCATATAAGTTGACCAAAGAACTGAGTCCTGCAAATGTAACACATACAAAGAATACTATTCCGACTATCATTCCGCCCGCATCTGATTCATTATATTTACAAGGTAGATAAACATAAGTCCCGGACCGCCTTCGCTAAGCTCCGCACCTGATGTAGCCATAGCCGGTATAATAACAAGCGCTGCCAAAAGAGCCGCACAGGTATCAAATATAGCTATATTCATTGCTGAGAAAGGTACATCCTCTTTCTTACTTAAGTAAGAACCGTAAATAACGGTACCGTTGCCGGCTATAGACAGTGAGAAGAATGCCTGTCCGAATGCAAATATCCAAAGTCTGATATCCTTTAATCCTTCAGGATTTACAGTAAATATATACTTATATCCGTTAACCGCTCCCGGCTGTATACCTATATAAACAGCCAGACCTATCATCATTACAAAAAGAAGCGGCATCATAAGCTTGTTTGCTTTCTCAATACCATCCGCAACTCCGAATGCCATAATTGCAAAGTTGACAATAAGCGCAATTACTATCCACATATTATTGCCGAAGGCACTTGCTGTTGTACCGAAGGTAGTTCCTATGACATCCATATTTGTACCCATTGCAAATACCTTACCTGTAAATGCCATTACAACATATTTGAATATCCATCCGACTACACATGAATATCCGATAGCAAGTGCCAAAGAACCCTATAGTAGGTATGATGCCGATGCTCTCACCTACTTTTCTACTCTTACCTGCATGTGCCATAGCTGCACCGAAGGCTCCTATAGGACCTTTACCTGTGCTCCTTCCTAGTGCGATTTCCTCAACAACACCTGTACTTCCTATAAGTATAACAAATATGAAGTAAGGAATCAGAAAAGTCATCCCCCCCCAGGCTGACACCAGCACCGGAAATCTCCACAGATTTCCCATACCTACGGCCGAGCCTACACATGCTATAATAAACCCTATTTGTGAGTTAAAAACCATCCTGCTTTTGCAGGTGTATTATCCAAACCCATAAACTTCCTCCATCTTGTTAAAAAAACAAGTCCCCCTTATTGATAGCAGCCCGACCGCATCGGCCGGACCGCTTTATATCTTATTTATTTTTCCCAATATTTGTAGTTTTTCCTCGTCACACATCTCTTCCTTGGTCGGAGCATAAGGCTCTGCCCAAGCGTGGAAATGTCTCATCGGCAATGTGTGACCGAATGTAATCTTAAGATTCGGGATAGTGTCTCTATCCTTGTAAAGCTGTGTCAATGCTGCAATTATATAGTCCATATGCTGTTTGCTGAACTGGCTTCTGTTGATAGCCAAACGAACAACATTACATACCTCTTTTTGCTGCTCAGGAGACTTTAAGATCATACTCCATTGAGAAAATCTCCAAGCTCTGAACAACGTATACCGTAACGATGAATCATCTCAAGTGAGAGTGCCTGACCCTGCAAAGCTTTCATGTCCTCTCTTATAGCCAAAGAACTTATCAACATCAATATATACTCCATGTCCGCCGGCCGGCTGTACTACAGGTACACCGTTAACTGTAAGTCCGTCCGCCAAATACTGGCACTGTCTTACTCTCTCATCCTGATAATCAAATCTTGCCTCTTCATACATTCCCTGGCAAAGCGCCATGATATCATGTCCTGACATACCGCCGTAAGAATCATTACCGTAAGCCGATATCTGACGAACCTTCAAAAAGATGTCCGATATCAGTCTTTACGCTGCCGTCCTCATTGAAACTCGGAGAACTTCTGCCAGAACAGACCCTTGTCACGGAAAGCCAAAACTCCGCCCATATTTGCATGTCCGTTTTTCTTAAGTGAAGCCGAAACAACATCAAAGTAAGAGAACATCTCTTTTGCAATCTCACAGATTGACTTATCTCTATAGCCCTCTTCATTCATCTTTATGAAGTAGCAGTTTTCAGCCCATCTTGCGCCGTCCATAACAAATGGTATATTGTACTTATGAGCGATCTTTGAAACCTCTCTGATATTGCCCATAGATACGGCCTGTCCGCATACGGAGTTGTTGGTTACTGTTGAATATATAAGCGGAACATTCTCAACGCCTACAGCCTCTATAAGCTGATTCAGTTTATCAATATCCATATCTCCCTTGAAAGGATTCTTCTCATACTTTCCGCTCTCAGGTACCTCAAACAAAACTTCCTTATGGAAAAGATTTCTTGGAATATTTCCCATCTGCTTGATATTGCCCTCTGTTGTATCAAAGTGTGCATTTGACGGAATGGTAAATACCTTACCCGCCATCTTCTTGCAAATAAAAGGCTTTAATACGTCAAATAAAAGCGCCTCCGCACAACGTCCCTGCGGAACAATAAATGTATTCGGTCTGGAAAGCTGGTACTTTACCGCCGTTGATAAATCCACCCTCGTAGTCAACCAGATACACCTCGTTCATCATCTTCTACATCATCTTTGTCAACGCCCTCTTTGATGTAGTTGATGAGTCTCTTCTGATCGTCGCCTCTCTCCCAAACGTCTCTGAATGCATCCAGTAAAACATAGTATCCCTTGTTTCTACCATATGATTCATCGGCAAGGAACATAGCTGACCACTGTGTATCCGTCATTGATGTAGTACCTGAGTCTGAAAGGCAGTCAATATATAAAAGACCTGCCGGGAATGCAAACTCATTGTAATGAGTCATCTCAAGCGCCTTTTCTTTCTTTGCTCCTGTGTAACTGTAGGAACCTCTCTGACTACATGTGTCCATGACTTCGGTGCCTCCACACCTAACATTTTCTCATACTCCATTTTAATACCTCCAAATATAATTATTTGATACCCCGGTCATCGTAACAAACGACTGGCGGACGGTATTACAGTTTATATAATATAGTAGATAACACTTATTCCTTCTCATTGTATTTTTTTCATAGTGTGTACACATTTTCTACAATTTATTTGTATTTTTAAAGGTTTATTATCTAAATATCCTTATGAGAATAATTTATCACTAATTTTTAATTATTGTCAATATTGTTTAATAAAAAAAGTCTTTGTGAAAAGTGTTTTTCGTATATTTCTGTGCAATATGCATTAAAAATATGATTTTCTAAATTTTTCTCAACAAAAGCAAAAACTTCCTGCTGATAATTTTTTTGAAATATTATTATCTGTATCTTTGCAGTAAAAGCGACATATTTTTTTGCTTTCAAACTCTCTTTGAGAATTTTTTTATGAGAATTTTTGAGCCACTCGATTTTTGCCCCTCCATTTCTCTTTTTCTTTTCTTATTTTTAGCTAATTTTGTATAATTTTTCATTTTTTTCCTATTATATTCTTTCAAGTTTTGATATAATAAATATAGAGCGTTTTCAGTTTGCAATTTATATTTTGCTGACTAAACAAATATATTGGGGGTAAATATGAATGAATTTAATATAGGCAGGTACATTGATATTTCAAACTTTTTAAGTACACTGCTCGGTCCCGACTATGAGATTATAGTATATGATCTGAAAGCATATATTACACATAGTAAACGGAGAGATAAGCGGGAGAAAATCAGGTGATACTATAAGTCCGGCTATGAAAACCATACTTAATAAAAGTACTTCATCTACTGAAAAGTGGCTTTCAAACTACCGTGCACTGTCAGGTAACGGTAAGATTTTAAGATGTTCCACTTTTTATATAAAGGATACCGATAATAATCTTATAGGTGCATTGAATATAAGTTTTGACGACAACAGGTACAAGGAGCTTTCAAACCTTGTGTTCTCACTCTGTCATCCCGGACAACTATGTGAGCAAAAAAATATATCTATTGAGATAAAGGGAAACTGTGAACAGGAAATCTTCTCAGACAGTATTTCAAATGCTATTGATGAGATACTGCTTCGTATCGACAGTAAACTCCCATTTAATAAGCTTAGCCATATCGAAAAACTTGATATAATAAAGCAACTTTATCAAAAAGGGATCTTTTTCCATGAAGGGAGCTATAAAGACTGTAGGTCACAGACTCTCCTGTTCTCCGGCAAGTATGTACAGATATCTTTGTATAGTAAAGAATCGAGAATAAAGTTTAAGAAAGAGTAAACTATATTTAATTAAATTTAATATAAAGTATTGCCTTTATATGCTAGAATAGACTTATGAGTGTGTCTTTTAAGACAAATAGAACTTATAAAAGAAAGGATATTTATGAAGAAACTGATTTTAATGTTATCCATGGTTTTTTCACTCTTTATGAGTATGTCTGTTTTTGCGGCAGGCGACTATTCTATAGGTGGTGCATCATGGGACACCGGAAGCAAGGCACTTGCAACATGGGACGAAGCTGAGGATAAGACCAAGTACAAGGTACAGCTTTTTAAAGGCAATAAAAAGATCGGATCCAACAACAGCACAAGTGCTGCAAAGTATGACTTCACAAAACTTATTATCGACAACGGCGCAGGAAGCTATTCATTCAAGGTATATCCGCTAAAGGGCGGCCCTGATATGAGTATTCAGTCGGAAGCTGAGACTTTTGATTCGGACACAATTGCCGAATTTAAGAAGAGCAGAAGCAATACCACATCACTTAACCCGTCAACAAATACCGCCAACACCAACACTTCAACAAACAACGGCGGTTGGTATCAATCAAACAACTCATGGTACTACAGAAAACCTGACGGTACACATGCTACAAACTGGTTCATGGTAAACGGTCATTGGTATTATTTTGATGCAAACGGTGTTATGCAGACAGGATGGATTACAGATTCAAAGGGATTCAGATATTACTTAAATCAGCCAAACGGAGATATGCCTGTAGGCTGGGCACTTATCAATAACAAGTGGTACTACTTTGAAGAATCCGGACTTTACAAGAAGGGCTGGATAGAGTATAAAGGACTTTGGTACTATCTTGATGCCAACGGTGAAATGGTTACAAATACAACTGTTGACGGATACAATATAAACGCAGACGGCGTTTGGGTTCAGTAAGGAGTAAATATGTTAAAGAAACATTTATTTTTGGGCAGCTGTAGCTGTAGTAGGACTCTGTTATGTGTTTTATTACAGGTCATGCTATGGTGGCAGGACATAAGGCAGCGGAAATTGTTGAAGAATAATTTTCAAATAAAATGGCAGTCACTGTGCGGTGACTGCCCATTTTTATTTCAAACATAATATTAAACCCTATATCATTTCATTAACAGGCTCTTTGCAATAAATGCCATACCTCCAAATATAAGTACAAGCATCACTACCCAATCAAACAGTGACAAGTACTGAATATAAAATCTTGTTGACTGAATAAGACTTGCTATTATGAAGATAACGCTTAGTACCATTGCTATCTTGATCCCAAGTTCGGCTTGATAAACAGCCATATCAAAGAAAATATAAGTGGCACTATAACAAGCCCTGAGTTAACATTCATGCCCATCATACGAAAGCCGCTGCCCCAAAAGGTACTTGTTACAGTCACCTTCTGCGATAAGAAGAACAAACCTACCACCATCATGATAAGGCCACCCCAGAAGAATAAATAAAAATCGTTTTTTCTACTCATTGTTATATCTCCTCTCTATTATGTTCGCTTTTCACGATTACTTTAGTATTATTTTATCACCTTATATGAAATCTTCAATTTAATTTTTTTATTTAATTTTTTTATATGAATGTATTATAATGCATAATATTTTAATTTCCAATAAATAAAAGATGAATAAAAAGAGGCGGGTCAGATGACCCGCCTCTACTTGTTTTACTGTCTGTATTATTACTTTGCAGCCTTGTTCTGCTTTTGTCAAAAATATTTGTTGTTCCTACGTCCTTACCTGCGTTGAACTGATCCCAAAGAAGATCCATTGAAAGCTGAACGCCCTTGCCCTGGCTTAACTTATCATCGTTGTTTGTTCTCTCTCTGCTGTACCTGTTGTGAATCTTCCCTCTGCGTCAGGATCCATAGCCAAACCTACGAAGATATCAAGTCTCTGATCTGTAGAAGGAGCACATTTGATAACATTGTTCTCAAGTGCAGCCTTAATATCCTGATCCTCAAGTCCTGACAATCTTACAAAGTCAACCCCTCCGACTGTAAAGAATCTGTCATCATTAGGTACATTTTGCTGCAACAGCCTTTGCAAGCTTGAATACATCCTCATTACCTGACTTTGTAGGCTGATACTGCTCTCTCTGAATATATACCGCAACACCGATCATATCCTTAAGATTGCCGAGGTCCTTCTCCTTCATATCAAGACCCTTAGCCTCAAACTTAATATCGCTGAGCTTTAGCTGCTATATCACCCTACATTAACGATATCTGAACGGAATACCTGTGCATATCCCGGATACATATTGTCAACTGTTATCTGAATCTTGCCGCTTGCATCTGTAACGATCTTTCCGTAAGATTTACCGATATCCTTAGAAAGCTGCTCCTTGTCCTTTAACTCTGCATTGAAATCAACATTGTTGTAGCCCTTTGCTCTTTCCTTGTACTGCTCAACACTGCCCTTTCTTGCTATAGCGTTGTGATCCTGGTCCGCTCTGATGAAGAACTGGTCGCCTACATAGCCTAAATCGCCTACACCGTCTACTATAGACCAGCCTGCACCCTTCATAGTCTCATCTGCATACTGTCCATATAATCCCTAAATCTACGAATTTAACTCCAAAATCACCCGTTGTTGCCTTTAGTTGTTACATTAAGTGAATCGGTCCAATAAGCATATCCTGTACCTGCCAACACCAATCCTAATGCCATTATCTCCACCAACTAAAGTATTTCTTCTTGAACGCTTCATATCTTCCTCCTGAATTATAAAAATTATGTTGTTAATCATGATATTCAACTTTAAAACTAATCTTAGTTTTCTCATGAGATTATTCTATCTTATTTAATAAATAATTAAAACATACCCGGGTCATAATCCGACTACCACTAAAGTAGTAGGAGGATTACTACTCGTTGACCTTCATTTCAAAAAAATATACATATCTCTTTGCAAATATATATTTTTGCCGTCCTTAGGCAGATCATTCTCTCCGTCGACATAAAAATATCGGCTCTTTTTATCTCATCCGAAAGCTCCAATATATCTGCCATACTCTTTATTTTTATAAACGGTCTTTCTTCAAATGCCGGTAAGGTATCAATGCATATCATCCTGCTGCCGTATTTTCTCATAAACTGCATAAGTTTTTTAAGCTTTAACTCTTCTCCGACAGCCTCGACACTGAAGAACCTCACAAATACCAATATAAAAGCCGATATGATAAGCAAGAATAGATATAGTGCATACTCTTTAAATCCTGCCTTTTGAACTTACTGTAGTCGTTTCCGTTATATCGCCTTTATCAGTACTTACATCATCCTTTTTTATCTGATAGAACTTGTCATTTGAAATAGGAATATTCACCTTATAAGAAAATTCCTTTTCCTCACCGTCTATATTGTACTTACCGCTAAAGAGTATATAAAAGTCCTTGTCAGTTTCACCTCCAAGCTTGCCCCTCATCTCCTGTGCATAGTTTCTGTAAGTCATTCTGTTCTATATCAAGGCTCTTATCTATCTTAACATCGTCGGTCACATTCTCGTCTGTCTTACCGTCTGCAAGCGGATATACCTTTTCATATATTATGCTCTTTTTCATCGCCCCTCACCTGCCTGATAGCCCTGTAATACCGCACTTATAGTGTAGTCTCCGGATAAATTGACGACATTTGTCAAGATAATTTCAGAGTTAAAATCAATACTTACAGTATCTGTAATCGCACTCGGATAAACTCTGCCCTCTTCCAAAAAATCTCCGTCAAAGATATCATTCTTTTGCAGATGCACCTATAGGATGCCTGAGTTGTAATATTATAATTATTTACACTCATCTCTTTTGTCTGTGTATGCGGTCTGAGCTTTATAAACAGTGCAGCTATACTTGCCAGCAAAAGTAGCAACCCGATTGCATACAAAAATATCCTCGCCTCTTTTGTCAGTTTAATACATTGTTTATTTTCAGTGTCGGCTTCTTTGCCCTTTACAACCTTCATTATTTGTCCACAACTCCTTCAGGAATTTTATTCTGTACTCTTAAAAGCAGCCCCGGTAAGCCTACCTTCGGAATCACCTTTATAACGATACCTCTGACATCGTTAGGCTCCACCTTTCTCTCATCAACTGCATTATTATTGTCTCCTTTAGTCTGAAAGCTTATATTACCCGCCTTATCCTGTAAAACTTTTTCTATCCTGTGAACTATAGTTATATCGTCTCTTTTAAAGCAGATAATCTCACCTTCACTAAACGCATTTATCTCTTCTTCTTTGTCTATCTTTTTTATCAGTACCATATCCCCGGGCATTATAAGCGGCTCCATACTTCCTGTAAGTATAGCTTTGGGATAGACAGGGAATACACCCACACAAAACCACACAAATAATGTGGCAAACAAAAGTGATACCAATCCTTTTATATCCGCTTTCCTGTCCTTACTCTCATACCTGTCTCCAGAAAATACATGGTCCACTACAAACATTGAATATATTATCGGAAATGCAATACCGATAGACCCTTCCAAAAGCCAAGGAAGTTCAGGTAACACCGGAAAACACCTCTGAAAAATCTGTATTATGCTCAAATATATTAAACCCGGTAATACTCCTCCGTAAAAATACAAGTAAAGATACCAAGACATTCTTTCGTTATTATCGGAAATATCGTCTGTACACTGTATAAAAAAATATCTTTTTGTACTTTTGCAGCCGTTAAACCGCCAAAGTTTATTTCTGTCAAACAAAAATATAACCGTTATAATAACACTACAGCTCTTTTGTATTTGCAGGTCTTATGCACTGCAGCAAACGAATATTGCCTTATCATCTCTCTTGCCGCAATCTGCGGTAATACTGTAATCATATTAAAAAGTATTCCAAGTACCGATATATCATACGGACTTGAGGCGAGTTTTTTCATAAACACCGCAGGTACAAATTGTATGGCTATAAATATTATACCGCCTGAAATACCGTACCCTGTCAGGTCCTTATCTCCTTTATGTATAATATAAAGACGCGGCAATATGAAAAATATGATACCTGTAAGCACACACCAATACAGTGACAAGGCTAAAGGCATAGAGCCGAGTCTTCCTTTAATATACGGCAAAGCCGGTATTATAACACATATTAAAAGCAGACTTGCATATATTGCATATCTGTTTTCAGCGCTTAATTTCCTCATTGTTTGTGTCCGCTTCCGCCTTGCTTTCAGTATTATTCTCTGTCTTTGTTATACTTTCTTTTGTTTCTTCAATGCTTGGATTATTTTGTATACTTTCATTAGGAGTCGATTCTTCCTGTACACTTTCTGAAGATGATTTTTGCCCTGATCCGGGTCTTATAGTGATATCTCCTTATCAGCCGAATCAACCTTTTCCTGACCCTTAACATCACCGCTCATCTCTATATCCACATCGTATACAACCGGAATATTTGCCTTTTACCTTAAGCTCTGATTTAGTATGCAAACGCTGTTATTCCTGATGACATTGCCATAACTGCTACCAAGACGGCTAATACCGTTTTTCATATTGCCTCCTATTTTACACTCTTTATTTACTTTTTGAACCCGCCTGAAATACATCATAAGGAATTTCAAGTGAGTACTTAACCACCACACTGTTTTGTACACCCTAAGGTATCATCCCCAAGCTCTTCAAGATTAGATGCATCTATATCAAGCTTTTGTCGGCAAATCTTTGATCATATTTGCACTTTCATCACTAAGCTTTTAAATAAATCTGACCTATACTCTCATCCTTATCTTCCTTACTCAAAGTCTCATAAACCCTCAAACCTAAGCGGCTGTGTATATAGAGATTCATTTTCTCCAAGTGCATAGCTGACTCTGTTATATATAAAAAGCGGCACTGTCCGCCTGTAGCTCCACATTCTCTCCCGTCTTTGATAAATCAAGCTTTTGTATAATTTAATTTATTTACACTGCTTCCTGTGCAGGTGTTATTTGAAAAGTCCAGTCTCAAAAAGCTTGCCCTCAAGTAATGCATTGACAGGCAACCCTTCATCAAAAGATATTTCAAGTTCCTTATCTGTGGGACTAAACTGTGCTAAAACAGGAGTTTCCACATTGCCGTTTGCATCTGCAATGCTCGCAGAATACTTCTCATTACTCTTACCAAACTCCACATCCATAGTACCGCTTGTAAGATTAACCTGCGCACTGATACTTGAATTCCAGCTTGCATAGCCTGTACCTGCCACAACCAATCCGATAAATAAAGCCCCGAAAATACAGGACTTTACCCCAAAAAATTTCTTATGCATATCCACTCTTCTCCTAAAATATATTTTAAAAATCTCAAGTTTATCACTTAAGAATTTAATATCGTTTGAAATCTTTCCATATGTTTTTTTCAACAAATACCAAAACTTCAGTTCTGTTATATATCTCCAACTTGCTGAATATATTTGAAATGTGCTTCTTTACCGTACCTTCCGATATCGACAAATTATTTGCAATCTTTGCATTGGAATATCCCTCTCGCAAAAGCAATGCCACTTCAAGTTCTCTTCTTGTCAATGTATCAATCCTTTTATCATCTTCAGAAGTGTTTCCGACATTTGCCATCAAATCTGATGAATAGAACTTTTCCTCCTCTGTCCACAACTCTTAAGCTGTACATAATATCATCTATAAAAGCATCCTTAAGTATATATGCATCTATGCCCATATTTTTTGCTTTTACAAAATCGCTCTCACTTGAGGATGATGTTATAACAAAGGTTTTTATATTTTTGTTCTGACTCTGTATCCACTCCAAGAAGTCAAATCCGCTTTCATTGTGTAAATTCAACCATTAAACACACTGTCTATTGATTTTTTTCCTTAGTCAAATCAATAGCCTCTTTTATCTGCTACCGGCTTGCACAGTCTCTTCATCCGGTCTGTGCAGTTTTATTACAGATTCCAATCCCTGTCTTGCAATGGGATGGTCATCCAAAACAAGTACCATATATGCCTCCTTATCTCGGTAAACTAAGTCTTACTCTAACTCCGCTTTTGTCACGCTGTACTATACTCAAAAATCCTTTAAGCAAAACAGCTATGCTTCTCATATTTCTCAATCCGTTGCCTTCACGGAAATCTTTGTCATCTTTGGAAAAGCCAGATCCGTCATCTTCAACCGTCAGTTCTATGGAATTGTCGGTTAACTTTAACCTGACATCTATATTCTTTGCCTGCCCATGTTTTATAGCATTATTGACCGCCTCACATATCACTCTGTAAAGTGCTATCTTCTGTGCAATAGCTATATAATCAGCCTGCTCATCCAAATCAATATCTATACTTACTTCATTTAATCTCTCCACTTCTTCCATATATGCATATGTAGTGTGAATGAAAGTATTCAGATTGTCTTTGAACCTTTTGCCGTAGATACTTTCACGCAACTCAGTCATAGTACTCTCTATGGAAGTCCTGAGTATGTTTATTTCTTCTACATAATTTTTCTGTTTTTTTATCTTACCTCCAATAAAAGCATTCTGCAGGCAATTCCGAAGAGCTTCTGTATTACAGTATCATGAATTTCATTTGCAATACGATTCTGTTCCTCTACCGAAACGAACTGCTCTATCTGAGAATACATATCCAAGTTGTTGAAAAACGGTCTTTATAAGATGTAAATAAAAAGTCTTTACTTCCCTGACGTATCCGCCACTCTTCTCACCAGTACACCGCTTATATATGCACTCTCGCCAAAAAGACAGTCACCCTCATAGCTGTCTCCTCCCGAATCCATATAGAATATATCTTTGCTATCTTCACTTACCGCTTGCTTACTTTTTCATTCCAATCTCTTATCTTAACTAAAATGTCATCATATGTCCTTTTCATCCATACCGTTGCTTTCTATAATTTCAGGCACATCGTCACGCTCAAACTTTATGAGCATAAACTCCGAATACATCTTATTCTTTTTAATGTCAGAGAAAGTTTTTCCATAATCTTTTTAGGATCCGTCATTGCAAAAGTCCGAAGCTCTCACTTAACTCAGACAACATGGTAAATGCATAGTTACTAGTTCTTTTTCTTTTTGCAGCTCTATATTGAGCCTTCCGACTTTTTCCTTCTGTTCATCAATACATTTTTATAAATTCGCACAATATAAAAACTCGCACATCAACATCATCACTCCCACAACAATGTTGATCTCCTGATATGCAGAATTTTCTATGCTCTTTCCTCCAAAAGCACAAATCCAACACCATATACAGGCTATAAATGTTATAACTAAGTTTTTGTCAAAGGCTACAAGCAAAAGTATGCAGTTTACCTCATACCAAAGGTACGGGCTGTTGAATCACTGCTTAAGAATATGAAGATACTGTATGCGAACACCTCCAGGCCGAACATCACTCTGAAATGTACTATATTTTCACAGACTCTTTTGTACAGCCAGCAGCTAAGCGCACAGGATATGGACATACCTAAAAAGATATATCTGTTTATATCCTCCCCGTTGTAGATTGATACCAAAATGTAAAATACCGTAGATACTACAAATGAGACCCACTCTCAACAGTACATTTATATTTATATAGGTGGAACTCTCTCTGTCATCAGTCATATAATCCTTATTTCCAAGCATAAAAGTTTTTCAGATAGCTCAATAGTCTTTTTATTATACTCTAAAAATTATTTATAACTTAACTATAATCTCAGGTTATAATATTCTCAACTTTATTATTATTTATCTATACAATAACTTTTAACTTATTTTTTATTTTGGATATATAATAGCTTTTTACCCAAATATGTAATCAATGTGTCTATAAAACCAGTATACCACAATTTTATGAAAATGTTTATCTTTCTTTAACACTTATACTATATGTGTTTACAATCATTTATTTTTATATTATTGTATCCTTATATATGATTTCCATTGCATAACGACACAGGAGGTTATAATGGCAAATATAATTGACTATATTAAATGGCGCGGGATTTGTCTTTTGATACTCTCCTTTTAATGAACTTGATAATGCGGTTTTTTTCTTTATTCTCCTATCTTGATTTAAAAAGACTTGCAGAGCAAGATAAATTCAACCGGTATTACTATTTCAGATGCCTGCAAATACCTGCTTGATCACGGCTATCATTGCGGTTATATGAGTGACCTGACTACCGACTTTTTAAACTCGCTTGTCGTTTCACAAAGATTTTGTAAGGTTATGATCCTTGATTATATAGACCTCTACCATGAGAAAAAATACCAATTTTCTTCAACCGGATTTATGTATGACGACAGCCGGATGTATATTGCATTCAGAGGAACCGATGACAGTGTTGTAGCTTGGAAAGAGGACTTTATGATGAGTTTTTCAGTTATTCCGGCTCAGAAATTTGCACTTGATTTTCTAAAGAAGGTTATTTCACACCACCCGAATACTGACTTCATAGTGGGAGGGCACAGTAAGGGCGGCAATCTTGCAATATATTCCTGTGCAATGTGATGAAATATTCAAAGACAGAATCACTGCAATCTATAATAACGACGGCCCCGACCTCTGTGATGAAGTGATAAATACCGATATAATGAATGCTATAAAAGATAAAATAATCAAGATAGTTCCCGAATTCTGTGTGGTAGGTATGATTTTTAACAATACAAAGAATATAAAGGTTGTAAAAGCGGACAATATTGCTTTCTTACAGCATGATATACTCAACTGGAACTGTATAGGAACAAGTTTTGAATATGCCACTGATGTAAATAAGAATGCGGATAAATTCAACAGTTTTGTAGACAGGATTCTGGAAAACACTGACTTGGGAAAACGTAAGAATATGTGAACAGCTTCTTTGACAAGATAATAGATGCAGGCACGACAAGACTACTTTGGGGAAGAATAATCGTAAT
>BNJU01004638.1_pt1 | contig 87453 bp, 129 predicted proteins | sample 8539281 | NCBI WGS metagenome assembly BNJU01 (sample SAMD00202456, study PRJDB9452) | human saliva metagenome | isolation source: human saliva | place: Japan
GGAAGTTACGTATTGCTTCCGCGAAAAAGATGCGGCAATGGAATGTATAGGTTCAGTTGATTATAAATACGGATGCTCAAGGAAAATGTTATTTGTTGACTAAATCCTTATCAGCATCTATCTAATGACACGGTATATTTTGAATTAGTTCAGACTGCTAAAAATATAGTATGGAATGTAGGTAATATTGGTGTTGAGAAAGCGACAACTGTAATGGTGAATTTTTGAATTTGGCTTTTCACAATAGTGTTTGGGAATGTAAATGTATCATCATGGAACCATCTATAAGACTTTTTATAATCATAGTTATCATATGGTATAATACTTTTCATTATGTAGTGAAAAAGGAGATCTAAATGGCAAATTTACCTAACTGCCCTAAGTGTGGCGATGAGTACACATACGAAGACGGCCATATGTTTATCTGCCCTCTGTGTGGCAACGAATGGACAGCGGCTGATGCACAAGCCGCTGAAGGGTATCATTCGCGATGCTAATCGGCAACGAGCTTGATGATGGCGATACAGTTGTTGTTGTAAAAAGACCTCAAAGTAAAGGTGCGGGCGTATTAAAAACAAGGCACGCGCGTAAAAAATATTCGCCTCATCACCGATGCAAGCGACGGTCACGATATCGATTGTAAAATTGATGGCTTCGGTGCGATGGCATTGAAATCTGAAATGGTTAAGAAAATCTAATCTAAGGAATCCCTACCGATAAAAATTCGGTAGGGATTTTTTCGTGGTATAATCAACTTATAATGCATATAGTAAGAGAGTTTTTAGATGAGAGGAAACTATGATTAACATGTTATTTTATTGGCCTTATTAGTACTCATGATGAGTCCTATTAGTTCTCTAGCTCGCAGATTTAAAGCCTGCGGACAAGCGTAATTATGAATTGCAACAACAGATTTCTTATAACGTGATCATTCCACCAGAGGCTTTTGAAACGAGTGCAGATGGAACATTGATTGTTCCTATAGAGATTAAGACGGACGATAAGGGCAATATTGTAGCTGTTGAAGCAGGTCCTAATAATTGGAAACTAGATCGTGAAGCGTACCCAATTTTTGAGGAGGCTGCTAAAGAGGCGGCTTGGAATACTAAGCATGTTGATACCGATGAAGCGCTGGTTGTAACGATTCCGTTAGTATAGTCATGTGTATCTGACAATAATCTAAAGAAAAGGATAAAGGAGGACTAGTGGAGGATACAAAAGACTTAGAGAGATATACTTACGAGCTTCTCGCTGAACGGGGTGTCACATTAGAGGACATTGCAGAGCTTGTTTTTATGTACAAAAACCATATATGCCGAATTTAAAACTTGAAGAGTGTAGAGATAGCGTGGCGTCTGTACTATCTAAACGGGAGGTACATAATGCAATTATTACGGGCATAGAGCTTGATAAGTTGACAGAGCAAAATAAATTATCTCAGCCATTGCAACGTATTGTTGCTAATGATGAAAAGCCTATATGGTATTGATGAAATTTTAGCTTTTTCCATCGTTAATTTGTATGGATCTATTGGCTTTACAAATTATGGATATTTAGACAAGGTGAAGCCAGGTATTATCAAAAAACTAGATAGCGAAGAAGGGGGACGCTGTAATACATTCCTTGATGATTTAGTAGGTGCTGTGGCGGCAGCAGCAGGGAAACTAGCACATAATGAACCAAATCGGGTTCGACATGCTATAGTAGAAAGAATAAAGTCCGTCATATATCTACTTGTCGATAGAGTGAGGTGGGTTTCGATGACTCATTGATAACACTTTCACAACAATTTGATGACACTTTCACAACAACTTGATAACAATTTATAGAGTTGGTAGATACTATTGATGTTATAAAGAATAAAAAGTATAAATAATATTGATTGGAAATAGTACTTTTGTTTTGTAGCTATATACAGGAGAGCTATGCAAAAGGTTCTGGTAGTAATCGATATGCAAAATGATTTTGTAGATGGTGCACTTGGTTCATCGCAAGCACAGTTAATCGTGAGATAATGTGCATGAAAAATTGAAAAAGCTTGATGGCCCTATTATCTTTACTCGCGATACACATGATAGGGATTACTTGGAGCGTCAAGAAGGAAACTTTACCAGTGCCTCACTGCGTTTAAAAATACCGAGGGCTGGCATATTGTGGATGGCTTGATTGAGGCTGCAGAAGGTCGATCAATTATGAGGTCCTGTATCCTTTGTAGATAAAACCAAACTTTGCCTCTTTTTGAGGTTGCTTACACGGTTAGAGGGCATGGATAGGGAAATCCTATTGAGTCTATTACGCTCATCGGCTTATGTACAGACTATTTGCGTTGTGTCCAATGCGATTATGCTGAAAAGCAGGCTTGCCGAGAGATTCCTATTCATATTGATTCGAGTTGCTGTGCTGGTGTAACAGAGGAGTCCCATCAAGCGGCATGAACAACGATGAAAATGTGTCATGTATCATTGACTAACTGTGTGAATCAAATTTATATAAAACTATATGTGATTGCTGATCAAAAGTCATATAACAATTAACTAATTAAAGGCTGCAGGGTTCCTATGGCCTTTTATGTTAGTCTTTATATTGACGTTTTTCTATATAAGTGTACAATTAGACAAAGAATGATAATTCATATCAATTTGTTAGCTGGAAATATTATATCCCTAACTTCTGGTTACGTTAGGATAATCAGTCTCTTCTGAAGTATATATGCTATGCTAGTAGATTGATTCTATATTACCGATGCAGGTGCATCGAATCGCTTTCACAAGAACGATGATATCGAAATAGTTAGCATTGTTCTATGCCCCTAAATTTAAGGAGGACTACTAGCGAAACCTTTCGAACTCGCACCATTACCGTATGCGTATGATTACCTTTGAGACCTGTTATCGATACTGAAACGAATGAAATTGCATCATGACAAGCATCATCAAGCCTATGTTAATAATTTAAACGTCTGCTATCGCAAAATACCCTGATCTTCCGTATGGCTGTGTAGACTGTATTCTCGGCGATATTGCTAATGTGCCTGAAGATATCCGTCACAGTTATCAACAATGGTGGCGGTCACAAGAACCACACTATGTTCTGGGACATCTATGACAAAACCAGATACTTCTAGAATTGCAAGGTCCTTTGAAAAGAGGCTATCGATGCTGAACTTGGTGGCTACGATGCTTTTGTTGAAAGCTTCTCTGCGCACAGCTACACGTTTTGGCTCTGGTTGGACGCTGGCTTGTAGTTAACAAAGATGGCAAGCCAGAAGTGACATCCTCTGCGAACCAAGATAATCCTTTATTGGAAGGTAAAAAGCAATTCTATGCTTAGATGTTTGGGAACATGCATACTATTTGCACTACCAAAACCGTCGCCCAGACTATATCAAGGAATTCTTCCGAGTTATTAACTGGGACAAAGTTTCTGAAACTACGAAAAAGCATTGAAACCACATCATGATTAAGTGGTACACTTGTGTAGAAACAGAAACAGAAACAGAAACAGAAACGAGAAACAGAAACAGAAACAGTAACAGTAACAGTAATAGACAAGTAATTTAAATATATAACGGATAGTTGATGTGTCTCCCTTCATGTATGAGGTGGGATGGATAATCATCTATCCGTTATTTTATCTTTTTACTGTTTTTCGAGCGTATAAGCGTATAATTTATTTTATTGGTAAAGAGTTACTATTGGTAAAAGCGTTACATGACATTTTGAAAATTTTTGAATTACTTTCAAAAGTATTGCCACGGATACAGATTTTCTAATCGATATCGTTTATCATAGATTCATAGGTCATTATATATAGACCTTTTACAGTAAATAGATAGCCTCATATGCAAGATTTTTACGTATAGGGGCTCATTAATATTAGTAAGTATTTTTATAAAGGGTTTTTGACATGAGGGGCTCAAAATGGAAAAGAAATTAGATCTATCCAAATCTGTATATGATTTGGTAGAAAGAATATCCTGAGTAGCAGATATTGATGAAAGAATTGGGGTTCAGGAAATCACAAACAAGGTGATGTTGAACTCTGTTGGTAAAATCATGACCATCCCGAAAGGGCGAAGATGAAAAGGCGTATCCGCATGATCGATATCGTGGGCGCTTTCATGAAAGCTGGCTTTACCTTAGAAGGTGAAATGCCAAATCTATCTGGTGATGATGCGGAAGCTGCGAGGTCATCCTGGCGTGGCACCTACTGCGCGGCTACAAAGTCTAATGTTACGGACGCATCTACTAACGTAGCATCTAGCACTGTTGCAGCAAATGCAGTAGAAAGCAGTGTACCAGTATCTACTACAGCGCCAGCTAACACTGACGAGAATTTCGGAGCTAAGGCTGAAGATACAGTTCAAGATAGCGAACGCGTAGAGCAGCTCAAAGGTTTCTTGAAACGTTTAGGTACAGGTGAAGACCTTGGTGCCGTTCGTGAAGACTTGCTAGTCAGATTCGCCCATGTTGAGGCTGAGTGAAATCATGAAAGCTGAACAAGGCCTTATGCGTGAAGGTACACCGTTAGCTGAGGTTCAACAATTATGTGACCTTCACTCCGCATTGTTCCACGGTTCTACTATCCATGAACAAATGGAGTCTGAACACGCTAAGGTTGAGGCCGTACTAGAAGCACAAGAAAAAAGTCAAAGCGTAGTAACGCTAGTCGAAACAGTAGGACATCCACTCAATCGATTAACAGAAGAAAACAAGGCTCTCGATGCATTGATTGAAGCTACAAAGGTTAAGGTGGCCGATAAAACTGCTACGGTAGATGATGTGAACGAAGTGCGCCAAGTGTCTATTCACTACGCTAAGAAGGGCGACCTTTTATATCCTCATTTGAAAGTAGCCTATGATATCTCTGGTCCATCCATGGTTATGTGGACTGTTGATGACGATATTCGCGATGGCTTTGGTCGTCTAGCTCGTGCTAAGTCTATTGATGATGCTTGGTACGAAGAGTTTGATGGTCTTCTCACACGTGCTCAAGAAATGATCTATAAAGAACAAAATATTTTGTTCCCAATCTGTGCAGAAAACTTCAGCACTGAAGAGTGGTACCAAATCTACAAAGATACAGCACAGTATGAAGAAATCTTTGGGGTAAAACGCACTGTTTGGACAGAGGCTGAAGCCGCATTAGCTACACAAATAACAAAAGCAAGTGGCGATGATAATACCATTGCTCTAATAGGTGGTAGCTTAACTGTGGATCAATTAAATGCCATGCTTAATACAATGCCAATGGGAAGTAACCTTCGTTGACCACGAAGACATTAACCGTTACTTCAACGATGGTGAAAAGGTCTTTAAACGCCCTACTACAGCTATCGGTCGCGATGTATACTCTTGCCATCCTCCAAAGATAGAGCCTATCGTACGCGGTATTATTGAATCCTTCCGCAAAGGGGAACGCGATAATGTGGCGGTATGGCTTGAAAAGGTAGGTCGTCCATTCTATGTAAACTATATGGCGGTGCGCGACCAAAATAACAACTACCTTGGCACATTAGAATTAGTGCAAGACATGCAATTTGCTAAAAGACCATTTCAAACGTTCTTAGTAAATTTTATTTTAAATATCTCTACTAAAGATTATCTTAAAACATTCTTAGTAAAAGGCTATTTAAATATCCCTGCTAAAAGGCTTTTTCAAACGTTCCGAATGAATCGATTATTTCAAATACTCCTGATAAATAATTGCTTTAATACTCCTAATAAAAGGCTTTAGATGTCGTTAATAGTAACGTATGATTAGCTAAAAGTAGGTTTAAATATAATAAGAGGCAGTCACAGACGTTTTATAAACAGCTGTGACTGCCTCTGATTATATAGTGATATTGAAAGTTAACTATTATTTTAGGTTTGAAATATTTCAAATATTTTTGTAGGATAGCATCCGTAGCAATTTTTGATGTTCTCAAGGCTTGTGGCCAAGTTCAAGCGCACAAAGGTTGCGTAGCTTCCACCACCAAACCATTCACCAAAGCTTGGTGCAATACCGCATTTATTTTCAAAGAAATCATGCATTTCCTCTGGTTTAAGATAAGCGCTAAAAATCGATCCAAGCCAAATAGGGATGCCGTCCATGAGGGCTAATGCAGAAGTTCGAGGCAAGGTGGCAAGTGGTTTATTGCACATATAATCATAGTTTTTCTTTCACTACGTGAGTAGGTCTGTTAGCCATGCTTCTGCTTCTGGATGCGTGTAGGCAGTGATGGCTGCGCCTCAGCAAGGACGTCCGAGATCTGTATGGTCTACAAAGGGATTTAAAGACGTTGTAATGATTCCGCAGCTCTTCGTTAGGGATAATGACCTCTGCGTGATGAAGGCTAGCCATATTGAACGATTTTTGACAACGAGGACATGGCGATGAGCTTGTCTGTATACGCTCCGTTAGACACAGTTAATGCAGATGTAAAAATGGTGTAAGTCCCGTGATGAGGTCCTGATGGATTTCATCACTACTGATGAGTACCCCGGACGCTTACAAATGCTAAATAGCTGATCCATCTCATCTTCGATCCATACATAGCCCACCGGATTATGCGGATTACAGTGAATGAATAACTTAACATCGTGTTTGACGATAGCCGCTTCAAAGGCCGCGTAATCAACAGCATAGCGGTTATCTTCGTTGTGTGTCATGGGAACGGCGATGATTTGCCGCTTCGCATCGCTGGCGCTACTGTCGAATGCGCCGTACACAGGGCTTAACACTGCGATGGCATCGTTTGTTTTTTGTGAAAGCTGCTATGCACACATAATGCCCGTAATGACATTAGGTGCGCTGGTGAGCCAACCACCATCAATTATGCAACGATGGCGGCGCTTATACCAACTAATGACAGCCTTTAGATAATCGGGATTTGTCATGGTATAGCCTAAAGTATTGGCTTTCACATAGGTACAAATAGCCTCTTGTATGCACCGAGGCGGCATAAAATCCATATCTGCTACCCATAGAGGCAATAAGTCGGTGCGATTAAATTTTAAATGCTGCCCGTCCCATTTTCGGGAATGAGATCCTCGGCGGTCAATATAGTATTTTTCGGTAAACTCTGCTGTGTTCATGGGGAACCTCGCATTAGTCATAATTCAGAATAGATTTGGCTGTGGTTAGCGTGTAAAAGTCGTAAATCTCTATTCATATTATATCAGTATATGTATCAAGTTATGTAAATATTAACATTAATATAGTTTAATCTTGCATATAATATTAAAACAATTATGTTATTAATTACATAATTGCTTTGTAAAGGTAGTGCTAAATTTAGAACTTAACACATCACTATGGAAAGGGGTGGCTCTATCTCTTTTTCTATGCAATCCTTGCAAGTATAGGGGCTATATTCGTATACAAAACCTGCTAGATTTGCTTGACTGTTGGGACTTTCACATTTTAGAATATACTATAGAATAGTGTGAGTCTGACCAGTGACCACACGTCTATCGAATGGTTACAAAAGATAAATGTTAGCAGCATGTGGCGGCATCCCTATGTGAGAGGGCTCATCGGAATGCTTAGGTGCATGCAAGGCTGTAAGTATAGTACTGGATCCTTGTTAGAGGCATGTGCCATGAGTAACAATTAAAACCACTACATTTTGATGCGGATTATACGATGGAGGAAGCGCTCGCCGAGGCGAAACGTTGTCTGAATGGTGTCCGAAACCATTGTGTAAAATGGGTTTGTCCTATATGAGAACGAAATTCCTCGTTTCATTCAAGCCATCGCACGCGGTAACTTTGGTGAGGCTAATGATATTTTTGCGGAACGCACAAACTTACCATCCATCTGTGGTCGCGTATGCCCACGTGAAAAATCAATGTGAAGGCAACTGTATCATGAATAAGGCGAAAAACCGCCTATTAATATCGGTAAATTGAACGCTTTGCTGCTGATTTTGAAAGCATCAATGAACTTCGCAAACCTAAGAAAATCAAACAAGATCTTGGTAAAGGTTGCTGTCGTAGGTTCCGGCCCTGCAGGCTTGTCCGTAGCCGGTGATATAGCTAAACTTGGTTATGATGTAACTGTATTTGAAGGCCAATCTGAACCAGGTGGGGTACTCTTATTCGGTATTCCAGAATTCCGTTTGTCTAAAGCCGTTGTACGTCGTGAAATCGCTCGTCTTGAAGGCTTAGGCGTTAAATTCGTATGCAATACATTTATCGGTCAAGATAAAACTTTGGATGATCTCTTTGCTGAAGGTTTTGACTCTATCTTTATCGGTACTGGTACGCATATTCCTCAAGAAGTGCGCATGGAAAACGATGAAGTGCATGGCGTATTCCAAGCAATGTATTTGTTGACGAATGTACAATTGGTAGAAAATGGCGAGCTTGATGAAGAACAAATTCCTGTTAAAAAAGGCGATCGCGTAATTATCATCGGTGGTGGTAACGTAGCGATGGATGCAGCTCGTACATGCGTGCGTTTAGGTTGTAAAGCGGTAACTGTAGCATACCGCCGTAGCCAAGAGCAAATGCCAGCTTTGTTATCTGAATACGAAGAAGCGCGCGCTGAAGGTGTTCAATTCCAATGGTTCGCTTCTCCAGTAGGCGTAGAAGGTAAAGATAAGGTAGAAGGCTTTTAAATACGAAGTGATGGCACTTAACGAAGATGGTGCAGGTATCCACGGCACTGGTAACTTCAAGTAATGCCTGTAGATAAAAATCATTATCGCTGCGGGTCATAAACCAAATGCTCGTCTTGTTGGGAAGGTAATAACCTACGAGTAGACGAAAAAGGTTACATCATTACTGCAGAAGATCCTTATGGCATGACTAACCGTAAAGGCGTATTTGCAGGCGGTGACGTTGTACATAAAACCAGCTACTGTAGTATTAGCGATGCGTGAAGCTAAAAAGCTGTTGATGGCATGGTTAAATACGCGGAAATCAAAAAGCACAAGAAAGCATTACTCAATAATCTTATATAAATACATAGAAAGGACTATACAGTTGAACCGTATAGTCCTTTTTTGTATTGTTAATAGACTTATTATTTCTCAATCGTATGTTAACAATATTGCGTATTTACTATACATCGTATAGTCTTCTTGTAGTATTAATAGAACTAGGTGATTTTTATAAATCAAGTATATGCATAATGTATGAATGCTGTATAGAAATGGTAATATATAGATAATACCTGTATTTTTTTGATTTATTCACTGTATTTTTAATGATAATAATTTTTATATATACTAAAAATTCCACGAAATGATGAAATCCTACGAAACGTAATCTACATAGTAAAAGCCTAACTAAACTAATTTAGACATTAGTTTTTGTTAAGGCTTTTGATATTGCATTTCAACTACTACTAGGCACTGACTGAGCCTAGCCGTATAGATAAAGGCACAAGTATGTGTGAGGGAGAAGTGAGATAGAGGTTGGCATGAATCCTATCGTATGTTGTCAAGACTTACAAGTTCGACAAGAAATTCATAAACTTGGCGTATTGATTTTACTGGCGCAGACAATTGGGAATGACCAGTATCAATTATGGAGATAAATCTGGTCTAGCCCAATCTTATATTAGTGATCTTGAAAGTGGTTCTATCGATCCGAGGTGGTCTACAATTTATCGGGTTGTATACGGACTCGGAGAAATGAGTGTACAAGATTTTTTTGAATGGACCTCAAGCTATTAGAAAGCTCTAAAAGATTCATTAATGATGACTTCCATGGTTTGCATATTGCGCATCTTTTTATAGTAAATCGTTAATGCATTGCATATACGATCTGGAGAACCACAGTCATAGCATTTTTCTTCTAATCTAGAACATGGATTGAGAGAGCTCTTTTTGTTCTTTTTGCTATTGAGCGGAGCGGCCACATTCCGTGCACGATAGATGGCGGAAGCTAAATCTGGTGTGATTTTGTTGATGCCTAGCACAAAAAATACCTCTTGAGAGCCAAAGAGTGAGGCGGCAACACGATTACCCGTACCATCAATATTGACCATTTCCCCGTTTGAGCAAGAGCATTTACAGAGGTGAGAAATACATCACGTCCCATGGTGCGCAATGCGGTGTCGCGGAAGCTTTCACCAGGAAGGGGACGTTGAATATCTGTTATATCATCGTTGACCTGGGCTAAGACATCATGAACCTTGAGCTCCAATAAGGTGTGAGAATCACCGATGGCTACACGTTTATTTTGAATACGACCTTTTAAATAGGAAATAGCTTCTGCGCCTGTTTCAAAATAATGAACTACAAATTTATTTCGCTCCAAGGCTTTAATCGTTTTCTCTATGTCTATAGGCGTTTCGTTATTTTCTGGATTTATAACGGCGTTGATTGTTGTCTCAGTATTTGCCATAAGCCCTCCTAAATGGGTGTATAAGGAATATAAATTGGCATTTTGCTATCCGTATTTTATTTCTATTATTGTAGCGTGTATGTGTAAAGAGTTCAATTATTGGTATGTAGTTCGTAGATAAAAACTTATTTGAGGCGTTAGGTTTTAAATTAAAAATTAGAATCTAATCCAATCTTATATTTAAAATGATAAAAGTTGGAATGAAATCCAAGTTGATAATTAAAATTGAGAAAAGTTGGAATGAGTTTCAACTTTCACAAAAGAGTATAATACTAGGAATGATATGTTAAGAAATAATTTTTACTTTTTACCAATAGGTTGAATTTGCTATAATAATAGTATTGATATGGCGTAATGCCAATGTTAAGGAGGCAAAAATCGTGGATTTAATTCAAAATTTGAAAAACCAAGTAAAACCATTAGGTAAAAATCGTATTGCCAGAGTACCAAGATGAACGTGTTTTGGTAACTACTGAAATCATTTTTAAAAAGAAGGTTTCTGCACACCTGTATTAGTAGGTAATCCTGCTGAAATCGCTGAAGCGGCTAAAAGCTGTTGGCGTATCTGTAGAAGGTGCTGAAATCATCGATCCAGCTAACTACGATCGTTACCAAGAAATGGTTGATACATTCGTAGAATTGCGCGCTATAAAAGGTATGACTCCTGAAAAAGCTGACGCAACTATGAAAGGCGACTGCTTATTCTTCGGCGCTATGCTTGTTCGTCTTGGCGCAGTAGATGGCATGGTTGCTGGTTCTGCTACTCCAACTGCATCTGTATTGCGCGCTGCATTACAAGTTGTAGGTACTAAACCAGGTCTTAAAACTGTATCCTCCACAATGGTTATGTTCACAGATAAAAAGAATATGGCGATGATGGCATGCTCATCTTCTCCGACTGCGGCGTATTGCCTAACCCAACTAGCGAACAATTAGCTGATATTGCAGAATCCACTGTAGAAAAAGCTCGCAAAGTTGTTGGCATGGCTGACCCTCGCGTATCCATGTTATCCTTCTCCACAAAAGGTTCCGCTTCCACTCCAGAAGTAGACAAAGTAGTAGAAGCTGTTAACATGTTGAAAGAACGTAATGTGGACTTCAAATTCGACGGCGAATTACAATTGGACGCTTCCATCGTTCCTTCCTAGCAGAAAAAGAAAGCTCCTGGTTCTCATGTAGCTGGTAAAAGCTAACATCTTGATTTTCCCTGATCTTCAATCTGCTAATATTGGTTACAAATTGGTTCAACGCTTCGCTGGAGCTGACGCTATTGGTCCATTGATTCAGGTTTGGCTAAACCTATCCATGACCTTTTCTCGCGGTTGCTCCGCTCAAGACGTTGTAGATGTTGCGGCTATCGCTGCTGTTAAAGCATCTAATTTCCATAATAACTTCATTTGAACGATTCAATGAAATATAAAAAGCTGATTCTTCGGAATCAGCTTTTTGTTTCTCTGCAGATATTGTTTGATATCTTTTGTAAATATATTGGTGAAAGCATATAGTGTTTGTAAGTTAATTTAGAACATAGAGAGTCAGAAAAATATAGTAGTTGTTTACATTTATATAGAAGGTGTATGATTAAGTTAAGAATATTTAATTAATATATTTAATCAATGTTTGAGTAAATGCACTTGATATGTACAAGTGTAGTTGTGTTTAGAGTCGTGAAAAGGAGGGCTATGATTTCTGTATTCGACACAAATCCCATTATTTTTTTGAAAGTGATGATCGTACCTTAACGATTAGTTACAATGGTGTACTTTGTAAAAGATGCAAATGGGCAGGTTGTAACCGACATTAATTTTTGAAGATGTAAATGAGCTTCATCTCACAAGATATTTAAATTCAAACTCTAATTATACGATTGTGTTTAGAGACCACAATTGGAAAAATATTGAAGGCCAAGATTTAGATACTGACCGTACAGATTGTAATGGTGGTCATAATATTCGTGAAACCAAAGCAATCATTGCTGCCTTTGCTCGCCATAAATTGACAGCGGACTTCCCTGCAAATTTAGACACGCTTCAATTACCATTGGATTATTCCATTATGGGTAAACGAAAATTACCATTAAAAATGGCGTTATCTCTAATGGCAAGGTAGATATTCCTATTAAAAAGATATCCGTCGCGTAGTATGTGCATCTAATGGCACGATTAGCAAGCTTTTAGTATACAAGGAAGAAAAACCTAGCTCTTTCTTTAAAAAAATTTTTGATTCTCCTGATATGAAAATCACATTGAATGCAATCACATTACCTTTGTTGGAGGCTATCGTAACGCACAATACAGGCCATGGTATTGATTTTACCCGCAGTAACGGTTTTGACCAAAAGGATTCCAACTATATTATTATCCGCTATCTTGACTCTGGTTACTTCCTTGATAAAAGATGGTACAGCCCTACAGAATGGCAGGAAACAGCCTCTGAAACAACGGCGGCCTTTTGATTATGATATTCGTTATAAATATAATAGCGATTATTAATATAAGTTAGGAGATAGTATGTCTGTTTATCAATTTTCTCTGCCTACAAAGTCTGGTGAGTTACAATCATTGAAAGATTTTTGAAGGCAAGGTTCTTATCATTGTTAATACGGCCAGTAAATGTGGTTTTACATCAATATGAAGCCTTAGAGGCTTTATATAAGCAATATAAGGAGCAAGGCTTAGAAATTATCGCCGTTCCTTCCAATCAATTTGGAGAAGAAGAACCTGGTTCAAATAGCGAAATTCAATCGTTTTGTAAATTAAATTACGGTGTGACCTTTTACGGTTATGGGAAAGGCAGATGTGCGCGATGAAAGTGCATTAGATCTTTTCAAATACATGATTCGAGAACATCCGTTCCAAGGCTTCCCAGCTAGTGATAAGACGGAAATGCTTACGGATTATCTTAATGGTATTGACCCCTAATTATCTAAATGATGATGAAGTAAAGTGGAATTTTTACTAAATTTGTTGTAGATCGTAAAGGTAATGTAGTGGGCCGTTTTGAGCCTGTTGTAAGTCCCAGAGGAAATGGAAGCTTTCATTAAAGAATTACTAGTGTAGTTTATATTCCTGAGGTGAGTACAGGCTGCACTTAATCAATTTAAATCAAATATTGAAAAAAATAATAGATATGAAAAACTGCTTGTACCATAGGTACAAGCAGTTTTTATGTGATATAGATTTATATAGTATTAGTGTGTAAGTTATTATTCTGCATCCTCAAAGATAAAGCCTGTCATGGATAGGGAGCCTAAATTATAAGTTTGATTAAATACAGTCGGTTTTGCACTTTCACTCGCACCCATAATATAAATTAATGGCAGATAGTGATCTGGTGTAGGTGCTGCATAGCTAGCCTGAGGATGTCGAGTGTAATTAACAATAGCATTTATATCGTTTTCTAAGACTGCCTTAGAAATGTATTGGTCAAACTCAATTGTGGCGGAGGTGCCGGATGGACTGTCCCATTCTATGCGTCTTAGATTATGAGCGATATTACCGCTACCCATAATAAGATAGCCTTCATCGCGTAATGACTGAAGTTTTGTTCCTAGTTGATAGGCTTCTTTTGGGCTCAGGTGTTTGTTGATAGATAGTTGGACAACTGGAATTGATGCATCAGGGAACATGTGAACTAACACGGTCCACATGCCGTGATCGATGCCCCAAGTGTCATTTATAGAAACGGAGTTACCCAGTAATTTTTGTACTTCTTTCGTTAAATTGCTGTACCCTTTTGCAGGATATACAACTTCGTAGAGTTCTTGAGGAATCCATACATATCGTAAATTTGTTTTGGATTCTCTGCACTTTGAATATAGGTGCCATCTGCATACCAATGGGCGGAGATGGCAAAGTATGGCTTTTGGTTTGCCATACTTGTTGATTATATTTTGTCCCTATACTTTGTAAAAAGTATTTGTTGTTTCTGTATGTTCTAAGGCCATCATGGGACTGCCATGGCTACGAATAATGTTGGCATGCGTTTCATAATATCACCTACTGTTTATAAATATAAAAATTAATATTTGTTTAAAGGTATTGATTTAATTGTAAGCGAGGGCTATTGGTTGCAGTCAATAGTCTCGTGTGTCTTTATATACGTTGTTTTGTATTGGGAGGATGGAGTGTTGCATATAGAGACATGAAAATAGATTGAGATATTAGTTTTGCACTGCCGTAAAAACGTTGGCGACCCTGCGTTACCATTGGCACCGATTACTAAAATATTCATGATCTAGTTGGCAGATGTCCCTTTTTGCAACGAGCCAAAAAGTTATTGGCTGGCAAATGGTCTTTGTTGATTATGCATGAGTTGTCTGAAGGTCCTGTGCGCTTTCGTGAGTTAGAGCGTCGTTACATCCCATTACGCAAGCTACATTGACAAGAGCGTTGCGTCAAATGGAGGATGATGGACTTGTACATCGTGAAGTATACGGTACCATTCCACCAAAGGTTGAATATAGCCTTACCGAAGTGGGGCAGGTTTTAAGACTGTTTTAGTATCCCTTGAAAACTGGGGTAACCAATATATCGACTATATGAAAGCCGATGGTCGCATCTAAGAAATGCCAGCGGCATTTCTTCAGTTTTTGCTACTATTAAATTGTATTAGTCCTTGTTATATCTAAGGTAGGTACAAAAAAATATGGTATAATAAAAATACGAATGATATAAATTCTCAATAAAATGAGAGGTATTGATAATAATGTTGAATGTAACTTTTTAGCTCATAGCGGCTTCCTCGTAGATGACGGTAAGCGTTGCTATGTGTTTGATTATTATAAGGATCCTAATAATATTGTTTGGCAATTGGCAAAAACGAGGCCGTGAGCTTTTGGTTCTTTGTGACACATACTCATGGAGGACCACTTTAATCCGTCCATTACAGAATTTGATGGTCCTCAAACTCGCTATATTTGCCATCAAGATGTGCCATTAGAAGGCAAGGTAAAAAAATGTATTATCATGCGTCCTGGCCAAGATGCGACATTAGATGATGTAGGCATCCATATGTATGGCAGCACCGATGAAGGCGGTTCTTTTTACGTAAAGACAAATACGGCCAATATCGACTCTGACTCTATCTTCCATGCAGGCGACCTTAATTGGTGGCATTGGCTTGGCGATATGCCAGAAAACAATGCGGATGCAAAGCGTATGGCTTGGCGTGAGTTCAAGGAATTAGACGGCTTATCCGTAGATGTAGCGATGTTCCCAGTAGACAATCGTTTGGAAGACGCTATGGAGTGGGGTAGTATTGAGTTTTTGCGCCGTGTACAGGTGAATAAAGCCTTTATTCCAATGCATTTAAATGGTCCATTATGGGCACCGTCTGTATACTTTAAAGCTCTCTTTGGGGAGGTGCCGATTTGGGAACCTCAAAAAGATGGCGATGAGGCTACTTTTTAGATTGTAGATATAATTTGTGAAAGTCCGTAGGCCTCGAGGTCACTACGTTATATAGGGATAGTCTATATGCGTAATTGAGTAAGTTAGGATCAAGTGATGATGAAAACTAAAACCAGTGGCAACCACCCTATTGGTTGTCATGGCTATTATATAATTTCATATCCGCAACGACATGATACATTTTGGGCCTTTATCATGCATATCTCTGGAGCAGCTATGATAGGTGGCCTCGCGGATTGGTATGCAGTAACGGCTCTTTTTACGAAGCCTTTAGGCATTCCTTTCAAAACGGCAATCTTGCCGCGCAGTAAGGAACGATTAATTCAGATAGGCCGCACTATGCTCAGCGAAGAGCTATTGCGCGTGCCACAGATGTATTATGCTATCAAAAAAGAACGCGTTATGGTCCGTATCGTTGAATACGGCATGAGCGATGTGGGACAAGTTCAAATTCGAAATCTCTTGTACGGTGTGGGCAATCAAGTTTTATCTCATATGGATATTGAACCGATGCGCCAAGAGATTAATAAGGCTATTTATAAGGGGGTTACAAACTGGAAAGCAACACCCCTTGTTATTCTCTTTGGTCGTTGTATGCTAGAACGTCACACAGCAAGCGTGTTTTGGCTTTATTTTAACCGCACATGTCAGCGTGTTATCGCATCAAATCAGGTATACCCGTATTTGTATCGCGTCATGCTAGACATTATGAAAACTTATACAAAGGATTCTTTCTTTCGCGAATTGGCCATCGCCTTGGTGGAGATGGACTTTCACCAGAACGATTGGTAGAAACGGTACAGAAAAAGCCGTTCAATTCTTGAAGGAAAATGAATCTATTGACTCTGCATTGGGGCGCTATGTGTGACAAGCCATTCGCTTTTTCAATAATTTGGAAAACTAATACAGAGTGGCAAAGCTTTCATCGAAGAACATAAAAATCAGTGGATTAGAATGGTTCTTGAAGAATGGGAAAGGCAAACTTATCGATGGGGATACATTGGACTGGAAACGCCTTATGGACATCGTTATCGATCGCTTTAATGTGCTTGGCACCGAAATTTTATTGAATCCAGACAAGCAGGCGCCGTTTGAACGGTTCTTCTTATTGCGTAGTATTCCGTGGTTGCAGAAGTTGAACCCGCTCATCGACAGTGTGGTAGGTCAGGAATTATCTCGTTACTCGCCTGATGAGATCCCACACAATCGTGCGCGGCAAAATGTACTATGACCTTCAAATGGTGCGTATTAATGGTTCCCTTATAGGCGCTGTCCTTGGCGGCATCTTATACGGTTTGACCATCATTGTAGAGGGGGTGCTCAAATGATTAGTTATTTGAAATCCCTTACCTTGAAACAGCGTGCTAATGGCATTCTTGGTTTGACTGCCGTATTGTACTGTTTTGCTTTTGTAGGACAATTTTTCTTTGGCTATGAAAGTTGGTATCAACCGTTGTACTGGGCTGTTCAATCTGCCCTCATCGGCAGTGTAGCTGACTGGTTTGCTGTAACGGCTTTATTTCGCAAGCCACTAGGCTTCCCATATCATACAGCGCTAATTCCTCGCAATAAAGATCGCCTCATTAATGGTGTCATTAAACTTGTAGAGACGAAGATGCTTACCAAGGAGCGTTGTAAGGTATTATTGAAAAATGTGCAATTTGTGCCATTGTTTGAAAAGTTCTTGTTGTCTCCTGAGGGGCAGAGAGCAGCGCGCCTTGTGATTCATCAAGGACTACACCTTTTATGGAAATCTCAAACTAATGAAGAATGGGCACAATGGGGGGCAAAACGCATTCGCGGGTTGCTTCAACAACATTCTCTCGTGCCTGTTTTGAAACACGTATTACTCGATTTATGTGAGCATAATCGCTATGAAAGTATGGTTGTGCAAGTTTTAAACGTGATTCAAGAACGGATTAATCATCCAGCTATGGTTACCTGGCTTTACCGCTGTCGTAGCAGAAGAGGCACATAAGAAAAAGCGAAAAGGCTTCTGGTCTGATTTCCTTATTTCTATGTCCGAAGCTACCGATGTAGTAAACTATCAAGAAATGGCAGAGGCTATCGTCCAAGAGGCCTATGCTATGCTGGAAAGCTGGAAACGGCCCAATAGCCCCGAACGAACAGCTTGGTTGCGACAATGGGTAGAACCAATTCGTAATATTGAAGAGAACCATGAAGTCTGCGATGCTCTTAATGAAGCGTGGGAACGCTGGATTCGCGAACAAGATTGGGAATCTGTTATCGAAAACCATTTATGCCCTTATATAGAAGAACTATTGCTCGTAGGGGATGAAAACGGAGAAACTCCGGCTCAGGTTTTAGTTAATATTGCTCTTGAATTATGGAATGTATACGGTCAATCGGACGATCTTAGAAATCGTATTGAAAAAACCTTACACGATATTGGCGACTACGTACTTGAACAAGGGTATGACCTCATTGAAACTATCATACGTCAAGTATTAGGTAGCCTCAGTACAGATAAATTTATTTACTTTATTGAATCTAAGGTGGAGGACGATCTCAGCTGGATCCGCATTAATGGTGCTATCGTTGGTGCTGTAGCGGGTCTGCTTGTATGGACCTTCTAGAATATGTATATATGCCGTTTTGGCAACAATTTGTAGGCTAAAGTTAATTATCTATAATAAGTTGCTTTGTAAAATTAAATACACAAAAACTAGCATATAGAAGGAGTTTCTATATGCTAGTTTTTATGGTTTAATTAATTCTATATTATAGGCTTTTTAAGATTAAAATCGATATAGAAAAGGGACTGACCAATGGTCAGTCCCTTTTATGTTATTCTTCCGTTGTGTTGTACGGCAATCGCACTGTAAATGTAGTTTTTACTTGTGGTTCACTCGTGGCCGTTACTGTGCCATGGTGTAAGTTAATAACTTTATTTACAAAGTATAGACCTAGACCTATACCGTGATTAGATTTTTTGTTTCGCGATTGTTCCGTCTGATACATCCGATCCCAAATATGATCCAGAGCTTCAGGTTCGATGCCAATACCATTATCTGTTACGGTAATGACTAAGTCTCTGCCTACTAGTTTAGCCGAAATATCAATAGTAGAGTTTGTAAACTTAATGGCATTGTCCACTAGGTTTGTGATAGCTCGACGTAATGATACTTCGTGAGCATTCATATGTAAAATTAGGCTCAATATGAGATGTAATCGTAATCTGTTTATCTGTATTTTCTGTACAAAGTCTTGTATAGTCGTGGACCATATTGGATAACATCAATGATACATTGACAGGTGCAAAGCTTAGACCTTGTGCATTTTCAAGGCGGGCTACATCAAGCAGTTGGCTTACGAGGTTAGTCATGAACTTAGCTTGCTCTAAGATATGTGTTAAACCTTCCCGTAGATCTGCTTTCTGTACGACCGTATTTTAAAGCAAATTCACTTTCTGCTTTAATAACGGCAATTGGTGTACGTAGCTCATGAGATACGTCAGAACTAAATTGTCTTTCACGATTGGAAGAATCCTCAAGACCTGAAATCATACGGTTAAATGTTGTAGTTAGTTCGTAGATTTCATCTCTTGCCGTGCGAGCTGGAATGTCGATACGACGGCTCAAGTCGTTGTTCTTACCGATGACTTTAGCTGTTTTTGTTAAAGTTCGGACCGGTTTAAGTCCTTTTTGATGAAAAGATAACCGCCTAGGGAGGAAATTAGTAAGAAAATGATATTCCCTAATAGTAAGCTGTATAAAAGGTTTTCCGTCTTTTTAGAGGCTGTTTTTACTTTTGTAACAGCACGCAAAATACCACGATAGTTCGGTTCGTTGACCGGAGTATCGTAGTAGTAGAAGGTATCATCACCAGCAGCAATTTCACCAACTTGACCTAAGGAAAGGATTGTTTGGTTTGGAAACCCATCCGGCAAGGCGCCTTTAATAATATAGCCGTCTTGAGTTGATACAAAGAAGAATGTGTTATCTTGGTACGGTTTAAACTTGCGGATATCCGTAGCCATAATCATCGCTTGCTGCTGTAAGCGCTCGCGCACTTCTTTGTTATCGGATTCATGTGTATATGCGTAAATCCATGCGGATGCAACCATCAAAATGATAAGCAAAAAGATGGTATACCACGACATAATTTTAAAGGTTAGGGGCAGCCGATTAAATAAATCGGTGGCTGCCCCAGACATGGTATCTGAGATCTCGGTGAGGATCATTAGTTTTCTGTTTTGAGGACATACCCTACTCCACGAACCGTTTGAATGAGTTTTACATTTTTCATCAGTATCAATTTTTCTTACGCAAATCTTTAATGTATACGTCGATAAGGTTAGAGTAGCTTTCATAATCGTATTCCCCAAACATGGTCAAGGATTTGTTGACGAGATAATACGATATTTTCGTTACTTGCTAAATAGAATAATAGGTCGAATTCTTTTTGCAGTCAATGTAATTGTTTCTGCCGTCGCGTTTAACTGTACGTTGAGGAACATTGATGGTAAGTGGACCTACATGGATATCGTTTTGTGCATGACGCGCATTACGACGAGCCAATGCATAAATACGAGCAGTTAACTCTTCAAGATCGAAAGGTTTTACAAGGTAATCATCCGCGCCAGTGTTAAGGCCTGTAACTTTATCTTGTAAGGAATCTTTTGCTGTTAAAAAGCAATACCGGTGTTGTATTACCGTCGTTACGCATTTTGTGCAAGAGCACTGATACCATCGAGGATTGGCATCATAATATCCATTACGATAACGTCATAGCTGGATGTGTTAACGTAATCGATCGCTTGTTGCCCGTTGAAGCTACGTATCAACTGTCATATTCTCTGCACGTAAATATTTAGCCGTGATACCATTCAGCATTTCTTCGTCTTCTACAAGTAAAATTTTCATTCTCTGTTCTCCTTATGTATGATTTAAAAATATAGCTCTCCAACTACATTAATTATAGTCATTATATATATATAAAACTTCCTTTTTGAAAGCTACAACACCATATAAGGTGACTATATATATAATATTATATAACTTATTTATCTATTATCATACCTTATACAATAGTAATGAGCAAAAGATGAATGTACATGCGAGTTTACAAGACTTTTTCTTCATCTTTTAAAAAGCCTTAAAAATGGTGGAAGACAGAAACTTAATGAATTCTGCTAATGAATAAAATTTAACTATATCGAAGATTGCCGTATGCGCATAGATGAGAATGATTTTATCGATTTTTAGATGATGCGATAAATCACTACTTATGATAATTATTATCACAGAAATAAATGCTTGTTATGAACGGATAAATACGATAATTTTTCGATAATTAAATTCGAGGTAGATTTGGTAGGAATTTAATGGATATTAATTATTATGAACGGTTAGCGACAATTAAAAAGCTAGTATCTATGCGAATTATATAGATATCAAAGGAAATAAAAAAAGTAGAAAAATTTCGGAACCGAACTACTTTCGTAAAATCCTTAACTCTTGTAAAAATTATTCATATAGGTAATTTTTTGACTCTCTTTTACCCTAAAAATGCTAAGTGAAATAAATTATCAATTAGATTAATCAAAATTAATTATGCATAATAGGGTTTAGACATGACCTGAAATGCTCTCTATAATTATAGGTAAAGAAACAAGAAAAAATCGCATAAGTATGGGGTTTTTCTGAAAGAAAAATGATTAGGTTATCAAAAATTTTTATAAGTTTTTTTGAAATGAGATAGTCTAACAGGTATTTCTTATTAATAGGTAGTTATGAGGAGGTCATTATGGAACAGTTTGATGTTCTAGTAGTAGTAGTGGTGGCGCCGGCATGCGTGCGGCTCTTGAAGTAGGTCGTCGCAAAGGCTTAAAAAGTAGCTCTTATTACTAAAAATTTTCCCAACTCGCTCTGCAACAGCAATGGCGCAAGGCGTGTAAATGCATGTTTGAACAACGTTGCAGCTGAAGATACAGTTGAAAACTCATACTTCGATACTGTAAAAGGTTCTGACTATCTTGGCGACCAAGATGCAATCGAATTCTTCTGCTCTCGTTGTCCAGAAGGCGTACTTGAAATGGACCACATGGGTGCTCCATTCTCCCGTACTGAAGAGAATAAAATTGCGCAACGTAACTTCGGTGGTCAATCCTATCCACGTACTTGCTACTCTGCGGATAAAACTGGTCACGTTATTTTGCACACAACTTACGAACAATGCTGAAAGAAGGCGTACACTTCTTACAAGAATGGTATCTTTAGATCTTGTTAAATCTGCAGAAGGTCACGTTGGTGGCGCTGTAGTTTGGAACATGAAAGAAGGTAAAGTAGAACAAATTAAAGCGAAAGCTATTATCTTGTCTACTGGTGGTGCAGGCCGTATCTTCTGGACTCGTACTACAAACCCATTCCTTTCCACAGGCGATGGTATGGCAGCAGCATTCCGCGCTGGTAACGGCTTGAAAGATATGGAAATGATCCAATTCCATCCAACTGGTCTTGGTCGTACTGGTATCTTGATGTCCGAAGCGGTTCGTGGTGAAGGTGGTTACCTTCTTAACGCTGAAGGCGAACGTTTCATGAAAAAATATGCGCCTAACAAAATGGAATTGGCATCTCGTGACGTTGTAGCGAAAGCGATCGAAGATGAAATCGCTGCAGGTCGTGGCTTCGGTTCTGGCCTTAACGCATATGTAGTAGTGCTGACCTTCGTCACTTGGGGCCCCTGAAGTTATTATCGAAAAACTTCATGGTATCCGCGACTTAGCTATGTGCTTCGAACATTGCGATCCATTGACTCAACCGGTACCCTATTCGTCCCTACATGTCACTATACAATGGGCGGTATCGACGTAGTGATTACAAAAACTTGTGCATGTGAATTGCCTGGTTTGTTCGCTTCTGGCGAAGCATCTTGTATCTCCATCCACGGTGCGAACCGCTTGGGTGGTAACTCTGGGCAGACGGTGTAGTATTCGGTAAAGTATCCGATGCTGGCGCAGCTGATTATGCTGAAACACATGAACAACCTAACGTAGATGCGGAACTTGCTGCAGCTGCAAAAAGCTTGGGAAGCTCGTTTCACAGAAGTAACATCCCGTGAAGGCGGTCGTCCGGTTGCAGAAATCCGCGATGCATTGGCTGATGCAATGTGGAATAAAGTAGGTATCTTCCGTAATGAAGAAGGTATTACTGAAGCATTAAAAGAAATCGAACAATTGATTGAAGATTATAAAAACTTGTTATGGTGACCCTGAACGTACTTACAACATGGCGATTCGTAAACTATTGTGAAATTGGCTCCATGTTAACAGTAGCAAAAGCTATTGCTATGGGCGCTTTACACCGCCGTGAATCTCGTGGTGCTCATATTCGTGAAGACCATCCTAAACGTAATGATGAAAGATACTTAAAACATTCCTTTGATCAAATTAGGGTGCTGACGGTCAATACGAATTAACAGAACGCGACGTAGTGTTCACTAAATACGAAACCACAAGAAAGGAAGTACTAAGATGAGACAAATCACCCTACCATATTCACTGTTACCAACAAGGTCGCGCGTTTGTACAGACTTTCAAATTCGATTACGAACCTGACCGTACAATTCTTTGGGGCCTTCAAAAAATTAAAGATACTCAAGATCCAACATTAACATTCTTGGCAGCTTGCCGTTCCGCAGTTTGCGGCGCTTGCTCATTCGTGCAAATGGCGAAGCGATGCTCGGCTGTGAATCTAAAATCGATGAATTAACAGAACGTTATGGCACAGACGAATTGACAATCGCCCAATCGGCAACTTCCGTGTTATCCGTGACCTAGTTGTTGATTGGGAATCCAAAGTTGATCGTTTGAAAACAGTTGCTCCTTGGATTTTCCTTAAAAGCTGAATTCAACGAAGGGACAAAAATCGTTCGCCAAACTCCAGCTGACTTCAAAAAATTCGTTGCTGGTACAGAATGTATCCTTTGCGGTTGCTGCGCATCTGAATGTAACAAATTGACTGCACGTCAAGACGACTTCTTGGAACCATATGTATTCACAAAAGCTAACTGTTTTCGTATTGGATAGCCGTGATGATGCACCTATGGCTCACATTCAACCTGCATTCGACAATGGCCTTTTGGAAATGCGTTCACTGCATGAACTGTATCTCCTGTTGCCCTCAAACACTTAAAAACCTGCTCAAGACATTTCAACTTGCGTAAAGAAGCTACAAAAGCTGGTCTTACTAACAGCAAAGGCGTTCGCCATGCAGTTGCTTTCAAAGAGGACCTTTACAAAACTGGTCGCTTTGAAAAGAAGTTTCTATGAGCTTGAAAATCTGATGGTGTTGTAGATTCCGCTAAACAAGCATTCTATGCATTGCGTTTTGATGGAAACACAGCAAAATCAACCCATTTGAACTTGTAGTACCTCAAAAACCCTGTAAACGGTATTGATGGTAAGTTCGCAGACTTATGAAAGCAGCTGAGGAGGTAAGCAAATAATGAAATACGCATTTTTTCCCCAGGTTGCGTTCTTGAAAGCGCTGTGAAAGAAGATTACTTAGCAACAGTTGCTGTAGCTAAAATTAGGTATTGAGTTGGAAGAACTTGACGGTTGGACTTGCTGCGGCGCTTCCCACGTTCAAGATATCGCTCCAGAAGTTACACTCGCTACAAATGCACGTAACATTGCATTGGCAGAAGAAAAAGGGTTTAAACCTTTTAACTGTATGTAATACTTGTACTTTGATGCTTCGTGAAGCTAAAAATGAACTTGATGCAAAACGAAAAAGAAAAGAACGTTAACAAAAATTAGCTCAAATCGGTAAACAATACCGCGGTACAACCGATATTACTCATTTCTTATGGGTATTGATCCGCGACTACGGTTTGGACAAATTGAAAGCTAAAGTTGTTAAACCGTTAACTGGTTTACGTGTAGCTGAACACTATGGTCTGCCATATTCTTCGCCCTCAAACTGAATTGGGCTTCGAAGATTATCAAATGCCCTACATCCTTTAGCAGATTTGATCTCTGCTATCGGTGCTACACCAATCGACTTCTCCCGTAAACTTGATTGCTGCGGTTTCCATGCTGCTATACCCTGCGCATGATTCCGTAATGCAAATGACTGGTTCTATCAACAAGATGCGGCAACAGAAGGTGCAGATTGCGTAGTTACTCCTTGCCCACTTTGCCAAAATGCAACTTGATATGTTCCAAAAGAAGCTAAAGAAGTTGTTGGCGGTGGCAAAGATATGCCAATCTTGCACATGTCCCAATTAGTAGGTCTTGCTCTTGGCATTTCTCCTGCTGAAATGGGTATGCCTAAACGTCACTTAACTGATACTGCGGCAGTGACAAAATTTGTAGGTTAATTCGTTTGATTTAGACATGATCAGAGTTGGTCTATATAGTAGTCTGAATCTAAACCTATTATCATAATTACTAGAAGAATCCCTAGCTTAGGCTGAGGATTTTTCTTTATAAATAGAGCTCCAGTAATGTTAATGGTAATAGATGTTTGGATTTAAGTGTACTGAAATATTAATCGTGAAATATATATAAACCGATAAATGTAAAATAAATACAGTAAAATACTAACTTTATAAATAAATTTGATTTTTGATATCGATTGATAATTGTAGTATAATAAGTACACAAATTGTATACACTTATATGAGTAATAGCTAATATGTTGTAATTCATAAATTATTATAATGCTATATATACTAGACTATACAATATAAATTTGGGAGATATTATATGGAAATACTAGTTATTATGCTTTGAGAGGGTGATTAGCATTATAGAGTGTATATACGGGGAAAATAATGAATGATATGCTATTAGAATATATCGATCGAATGATTGATCAAAGAGACAGAACATCGTGTTTTTCTGTGGATTTTTAACAACAAAACAGTACTTTGTAAAACAGGATATAGTAACCATCGCTCTAGTTGGATTAAGCCCCGCACCTAGAGCTTCTTTTGATTATGAGGTTTTACAAGATTTCTTTTGTGAATACGCAATTGCCAGTAGCTCCTGTTGTTGCTGGTTTTTAGAGAACATTATTTTTTGTTACAGAAGATTTGTGGTAAAACGTTAACATATTATAGCCAATTGCCCTGCTCAACATCCAGAGGATGATAGTTTGCAGGATATGTTAAGTCATATTTTTATATGTTTGGCAAGACATTAGGTCAGCTTGCATGATTATGGCTTTGAGTCATGGTCGTCCTGCTATGCGCGACATTACCTATGAGCCTGAACTAGATAAGATCACATTGCTCGATTGGGAGAATAGCCGTCGTTGGCCTGAGTTAACACCGCAAGGCTGGGATTTACTCATCTTTCGTTCACAGCTTCTTTCCGAGAGGATAATTTACCTATATGTTATCTATATGCTATGATGAATGGCTATAGCTCAGCTTGTACGGCCCGTGAGACAGTGCTACATATACAAAAGACATTTTTAGTAAACATGAATATCTTTTTAAATTCTGTCGTATGTTAAACCTCTACATTTTGTGGACACTGAAGCAGCTGTTAAAGCATATGACTTTATATTGGCTTTGAAAAACCGAATAATATGTATATGGATAGTACTCGTAGTAAGAGCACTTTATAGACCTTTACTGGCGCGTATCTAGAATATTAAGTTTCTAGATACCATTGGTAGAGGTCTTTTTCATTTCAATTTCATCAGTATTACAGTAGAGTTCAGCTACTCACCATAAGTACCTTTAAATAACGGCAAGGGGTTGTCGAATAAGGGACCTCAGGAATATAGAGAGGTGAAAGGAGGTGATACGATGATAACATTAAACGCACTAAATTGGTGTTGCGTTTTAACATCGGTACCGAAGATGCGCGCAGTACAAAGACGTAACCTATACTGTGTTGCAGAAGAAGCGTCTGACGATAATGTGAAAACCGTTGGTAATGCGCTGGCGTGCCTTGTATGACCACAGCTTTGTCCGACGTGGTCCGCGTCAATGAAGTATCCTTAGGGCATTAAGGGTAGAGTTTCTACTCATTCTTGTTTTAGGTGATCCAAACACATTGTTATTGCTAGATTTCGTACAGTCCTCAGATAGTCGTAAAGAGGTAGAAATAGCAAGTCCACACATTCCATCCTTATTGATATGAATCGAAGATACATGATATTTTGTAATCTAACATGTTTACAGCCTATCTAGATTTGATGAACTTGTTTATGAAACGTGAAAGAGGCGCCCACATGGCGGAGAAAACGTTGTATATCTTACATTTTCTACTGTGTCGGTGGTAAAGCACATCAATCACAATTAGTGCTCCTCGTGCTGGAATTACTTTACAAGATGCTAAAACAGCGGCTAATGCGTTAGTGGCTAATAAAAGTAATTCTTGGTTCTGAGTGATGCAGAATTAGCAGCATTTACTACAGCTCGTGAAGTAAAGCACAAACTACTGAATTGCAATAGTACAGCTTCTATGATGTAGTCTAGAAAAGGTACAAATATAATCTAAAGGTAGTATAAAGCGATCATGGAGAAAACCTGGTCGCTTTTTCGTGATAATTGAGATATAAAATTCAAAAATTATTTCAGATTCACAGATTATAATGCTCTTAAAGTGCTTTGTTATACATATAAGATTGGAAAATGTAGTGATGATGATAGACTTATTAGTGATTTTATTTATCAATTTACAATAGGATAGTCTATTTATAATCAGTTTGTTAGTGTAGGAACATTAGTATATGGGAATTGCTCACTCTATAAAGGAGGTTTACGATGCGAAAGAGGCGTGGAATTATTCTTACATGGTGGATTTGTTATGTGGCCGCTACTAGTGGCACTTATCATAACCGTAGCTATAGCGATAGAACGTATAGCTATTATCGACACTGAAGCGGAAATGTTTTGCTCTGAATGATGCATTAGAGAGAGCGAAATAAACTGGCAATCCTTATTAACTAGCTTAGAAAGTCTAAAATATACAGCTAATATTTCGTATAATCTAACTCGCGTGCTTGGACAGTGTCATGATCGTCAAATGTATTGCAATCCAAAATGGAAGATATGGTGGCCCATGTTTATACCACGCTTCACGTGGCCTTGATTGGCTCTCTACTATTGTTACGATAGCACCATTATTAGGCTTGCTTGGTACTGTAACGGGTATGATTGGTGCCTTTCAGGTGTTCGGTGCTGACGGTGCGGTATCTACTGCTATTACCGGTGGTGTGGGGGAAGCCCTTGTTGCAACTGCTTCTGGTCTTTTGCGTGGCTATTGTGGCATTGTGTTTTCATGCCGGGTTTACTCATCATGTACGTATGACAATATCTCGTTTGAAGATTCATTTTCTCGTGTCTTAGATTCTTATGATCGAGGGCATGTTGCATGAAACGAATGAGCCGTATGGAGGAGAAAAAGCCTACTTTGATGATTATCCCTATGATTGATATCATCTTTTTCTTGCTCGTATTTTTTATGATTAGCACCATATATACGATTCCACAACAATCCTTGTCTATTATGCTACCAAAAACAAAAACACAACAGTCCGCAGAGTTGCGCCCGGTTTTAATTGATTTTGAAAAATCTGGGCAGCTGATGATTGATGATGGATATGTGACGAAAGAACAGCTTATTAGCTCTGAAAGCCAAAATTGGAGAGAATAAAAATCAAAACTTCCTTATTCGTGCCGACAAGGAGTTGAGTTATGGCAAGGTCGTGGAATTAATGGATGATATGAAATTAGCCGGCGCTGCAAGTATTAGTATTGCCACTGTTAATAAATAGGTGATGCTATGGCGAAACAATATGTAGATGTGTGGAAATATCCACATATGACCTATAAAAAGCCTTTTGTTATTGTACTACCATTATAAGTATTATTACGGTTGGTGTTGCCTTTATTTCTTTTTTTCTGATTATATCGAATCTCAAATGACTGGATCGTTACAAATTAATTTTCTAACGGAACAGGAAGCGAGAGAAACAAGTAGAGGAAATTAAAGAGCAAATTAAAGAAGAAAAAGCTCATGAGCTTCAACACTCAAAGAATTGGAAAATAATAATGTTCAACTTGATAACGGAGGAGCCGGTCATGGAGGACAAAATGGAAACTCTGCTGTTCCTACAAAAAGAGTGTGAAGTCCGTCTAGTCAACAAGCGAGTGCTGGTGCAAATAGGAACGGTTAAACAATCTTCTGTTGGTAGCAATACGGGGAGTGGACTTGTCGGAGCTGAAGGTTCTGGAATCAGGTATGCATCAACAGGTAGCGGAGAGGCATTTAGTGATCGTGAAGGTAGCCGGAGGTACTGAAGTTGATGTCGGTGGTGGCGACATTCAGTTATGATGGGTATTGGAGTAATTTACAAAGTGCAATTAATAGTAATTACCCTACAGATGCATACACTATGGGAATTCAAGGTGATGTAACACTAAGAATTTATTTTGCCCCAGGTGGCAGTGTTGCCAGTGTGGAAGTTCTAACTCTGATGACCCTATGTTATCAGGAACATGCTAGAGAATATGCTTATAGTGTGGGTGGTGCTGAAAATTCTACAGGTATACAACAATATGCAGATATCACAATTCACTATAATTTATAGTAGATGAAAACTAGTATCTTTATAGATACTAGTTTTTATATATATATATTACTTTGATAACATAAAATAATATTGATAGTTATTCTTAATGAATATATAATTGAGATTAGATATCGTTTTATGCTATTAGAGCCCTAATATATTTTTCTGGAGGTGTGTGATGAAAAATCATAGGCAGCACTATTGTGTGTTGTGTATTCTAACATCTGCTGCAGAGGTGGTAGGTGCAGAAAATAATAGTTCTACAAGTGTAGTTAGTGTGGATGAATCTCAAAAATAATGCGAGTGATGAGCAGTCGAGACGCATAGAAAGATATTACTAGTTACTGCTACTCGTACGGAGGCTTTTAGTTCAGGATGTCCCAATTGCGACAACGATTATTTCACAAGAAGAAATTAAAAAGTCGCCAATATCGTAATTTGATCAAGCCTTACAAAGTGTGCCAGGCGTTGCTTGGCACTCGATGCTCACGGTGGACAAAATATTACGATGCGTGGTGCCGAATCTCGTCATACATTAATTCTATTGATGGACGACGTGTTACGGGAGAAGTTGACGAAAACAGAGCTAATGCTATGGGCTGGCTTCGTCAAGGCATGGATAATGTGGAGCGCATCGAAATAACGCGTAGCCCGTCGAGTGCCCTTTATGGTTCCGAGGCGAACGGTGGGGTTATTAATATTATTACAAAGCAATCCAGAAAGCCAGTGTAGAGGGTTAATACTGAAATCTCTCGACGTGATGCATCGAGTGCGACAGGATATAACTTCAATGTATTGGCTCGTAGCGGACAAACAAAGGAAAGTGGAACGGATCGATTGGTGCTGGGATTCGTGCAAGATATGGCGGGAAATAATGATTCTGGATCGGATAATAACTCATCATGGTGACCGAATACCGCTTCATTTTGACGTATCTTATCAAGCGGGAAAAAGGATAAATTTTCCTTCTTTATAGATCGAGAAACTGAAGACTTGGATATGAATACGAGGGGTAGCGCATTAACTCAATCGGTTGATAAAAATACGACTACTACAAAGCACAGGTCTTCGTTGGAATGGCCGTCGCGGCCGGTCATCGCTTATGGTGCAGTCTTACTGCAATCACTGACAAAGACACTTATGATCAATATAAGCGCACGGGTGGCATAAAACTATCCATTTGGGATGAATATTATACTAAAGAATGGATTACAGACGCACAGGTTAACACGGCAATTGATAAGAAAAATCTCTTGACGTATGGCGTTCAATTCCGCCGTCAAGAAGCGATTAGTACGCGTATTAATAATGGATCCATAGCATGGTCAAGAACTCGAGAAGGCATTACAGATACCGCGAGGTAAGGCAACCATTAATTGCGGTAGTTACTTTGTGCAACATCAATGGAAACCTAGTCATGTAAATGGGTAATTATTCCTGCTGTTCGCTATGATACGTCAAATGCATTTGATAGCCATTGGTCGCCTAAGATTGGTGTTACCTATAAAGCAAATGATAGTCTCCGTTTTAAAATGAACTATGGTGCAGGCTACTCCACACCTGGTATGACGGAAATGTATCATCATTGGCTTATGGCATCTAATGTGCCGAGAGGGCGATTAGGAGCTTTCGATATATATTTGCAAAAGGTAATCTAATTTGAAACCTGAAAAGCTCATATAACTTTGATTTCTCGTAGAAAAAGATTGGAAACGGACAAATGTTAAGGCGTCCTATTTCCACAATGTTATTAAAAATTATATTGAAAGCGGTGCTAATCGTATTGATATGGCAAATCGCCGAATTTATGTTTCGTATTCAATTTACCTCGTGCTGTATTGCAAGGTGTGGAATTATCTGTAAATCATAGACTCAATGATAAATGGATGTGTTCTGGCAACTATACATATTTGGATGCCAAAAATGACGTGACTCACGACCGTCTGTTAAACCGTGGTCGCCATGTATTTAGTGGTGGTGTTAATTATCATCAAGGTCGATGGACTGGTGCGTTCTGGGGTAATTATTATATTAACTACCTTGATGGCATCGATGCTATCGTTGTTAAACCCACGTCTCAGCATTCCGAAGAAGAAAAAAATATTCAAACTTTGGAACGTCATGGTTACTCGTCGAGTTGAATGACAATGCATCCGCTATGTAAAGGGGTTGAAAATATATTTGGTGAAAAACAAGACTTACGAGATATTCATGGCGCCACTTATCATAGGTCTTAACCTGCGTATGTAATAGTGAGATATTAATGTATGCATGAAATGCTGAGGCTTTAATGCATGTATTTCTTGTAGGTGATATAATAGTGGCATTAATTTGAAATTATAATCTATGAGGTTTAGCTTGCATAAGTTATCTGCGAGGTGATCATTATCAATAAAGCCATTATTATGTTTATTGGGTATTGTTGCCGTTGTGGGAGCTTTCACTCGGTTATAAGTTTTGAAAGGCAAGCGAGAGGTATTCAGCGAGGTGGGTGCTATTCAGATTGAAGATGATACGAAGCAAATAGTGTCGTTGCCGAGTGCAGCAAAGTCGAGTAGTATCCATTTCTTCGGCGGATAGTGAATTACTCATCGCTTTAGGTGTTAGCCCGGCAGGCGTAGTAAATTCAAAGGGAGTTACCGGCAGAGGTGCAGGCTAAAATTGCAGTATCCAAATATGAATAGTGCTGTATCTCCAAGTATTGAACGAATTATGTCCGATCCGAATCTCGTTATCGGCATTGCCATGCCGTTTCAAACGGCGTTGCGCAAAGCATTTAATGGAATCATATTCCCAAGCTTTTACCATCTATCCTCCAATTATGATGACATCATGGACCATATTCGGCATGTGGGCACGCATGACTGGTCATGATAGGAGGCATGCGTGGTCCAGAAATATAATGATATCCTAACGGAAATCATACAGCGTCATAAAGATGAGTCTGCGCCGCGTGTTCTCATTGTTTTTGGGACACCTACGAGTTACTAACTAGCCTCCAGTAAAAACATATGTGGAGATATTTTCCAAAGATTAGGGCAAAAATGTGGCTGATGTATATTTGCCGCAGGATGTATCGGAGAATGCTTTGGATGGATATATTCCGCTTAATCTGGAGACGATGGCCGTTCTTGATTGTGACAAGGTTATCTTGATTAATCATGGCAGTAGCGGTGAGAAAGATATAGCAGCTTTTAAAAAGGCTTTAAAAACGCCGGCATGGCAGAATGTACCCTGCTGTTGCTAATGGGAATATAGAGGTCTTGCTGGGTCCTGTTGTTTGCGTCGGTGCCGACCGCCTCGAGATGGATCAAGTGTTATTATATGCGGAAAAGGTGTTATATGGACAATCTCATTGAAATGTGCAGGAACGTCGTAGCTTTACGCATTTTGTGGCTGCGCTGATTCTGTTAACAGGGGTGTTGCTGAGTGTGAAACTGGGCGCCGTTCCATTAACTAAAGGGGAATTATGCCAAATCATAACGGGGGCGACACATCGAGAAGTGGTCAAATTATCGCTGACTATACGCTTTACCACGTGTTGTAGTGGGCTTTTTAGCCGGCATGAATCCTGCCTTAGCCGCGTGATTTTACAAGGTATCTTGCGAAATCTTTGGCGGACCCCGGAATTATCGGCATTACCTCTGGCGGTGCTTTGGCGGCTATGATTATCATGATTCTCATGCCTACTACGTTATGCTTGTTCCTATTGGTGCTTTGTTGGTGCGTTAGTGGCATCGTTTTTGGTTTACGGGATTTCTTGGCAAGGTGGACTTAATCCGTTGCGCCTTATCTTCAGCCGGTGTGCGTGTAGCTGCTTTTCTGGCGGATTTAATACGATTCTATCCGTGTTTTATCCGGATCGTGTTCAAGGAACGGTGAGCTGGATGGCAGGTGGTTTTTGTAGGGCGCAGCTGGGACGATGTAATGATGATCTGGCCTTATACGGCTATAGGAATTATTGGATCTATGATATCTATCAGATGGCTTACATTGCTTAGTTTGAAAGCGATGATACGGCGCGCACTTTAGGGTGTGCATGTTGAAAGATGTCGATTGTCCCTTACTGTATTAGCTCTTTGTTAGCCGCATCAGCGGTAGCGTGTCGTATGCTGGGCTTTGTAGGTCTTATCGTGCCTCGTGGCGCGTCTCATTGTAGGTGTGGATTATCGCTATTTGATTCCTACGTCTATGGTGTTTTTGAGTGGCATATTAATTGTTTATGCCGATACTTTGGCGCGCATGATGATTGCGCCTGGTGAAAGTCCTGTAGGCGTACTGATGAGCTTTTTGGGTGCTCCATTCTTCTTGTATCTATTGAAAGGGGTGGGGCGAAAGATGAGTGTGTTAATCGTCGATAGTATAACGGTAGGTTATGGAAAACGATTGATACTGGAAAATCAATCCATCGTCTTTGATAAACCGGAAATAATATCTATTATCGGTCCGAATGGTTCAGGAAAAATCAACGTTTTGAAAAGCTTTTGGCGCTGACTTATTAAGCTAAAACAAGGCACCATATCGCTGGATGAAAATCTTTACATTCGTGGAATACAAAGGAATTGAGCGCGCATATAGCTTTGTTACCGCAAATTACGACAGCCCCTGAAGGAATGTTAGTTGAGCAGTTGGTTTCGATCCGGACGAAATCCGTATGTCATCTGTAAGGAACTATCTGATGCGGATTTAGCTGCTATGGAGCAGGCGATGAAATGCACAGATGTATGGAAATATCGGTATCGTCACATAGGGAACTATCCGGCGGTGAACGGCAACGCGTATGGCTTTCATTAAGTTTGGCTCAAAGAACCAAATATTTTACTCCTCGATGAACCGACTACTTTATCTTGACAGTCGTCATCAAATTGAATTGATGGAACTGGTTAAACGGACACAGCGGGAACGAAATATTATAGTCGTTATGGTGCTACATGATTTGAATCTAGCTTTGCGCTATAGCGACCGCATTATTGCCATCAAAGAGAGAGGCTATCGTCGGTGATGGAGCTCCGCATATGATGATGACTGCAGAGAATCTAGCAAATTGGTTCGGCATTAAAGCGGATATTTTACAAGTCCTCGTAGATGAAGAAACATGTCCTATATGTGTACCATATGGTCTTGCTTAAACAGGAGGTTAGATGCCGTATAGCTAGAATTAATTGTTAGTTGCTTTTAATGAGCTGCACAATAGCAAAAAGCTATTGCGAAAATCGCATACTATTTATACCTTAAAGAGGCCCCACTTGTGGTGAGGTCTCTTTATTATGGCAAAATATATGGTATACCAAATGGTTGGGTGAAACTTTCACGAACGATGTACAAGAATAAGTACATTATAGAACCCGGATGGGGATTTTTAGTGAGGTAAAATAGTGGAATATATTATTTTCGTCATGGAAACATATGGCTATACGGCCATGTTTACACAATGGTTCTAGAAAATGCTAACGTGCCTATTCCAGAGTGAAATCGTACTTGGTTTTGCGGGTATTTGATAGCTCAAGGCATATTTGATATGCATACGACAATGGTGGTAGGTATCTTAGCAGGATTGTTGGTTCTATAGTATCCTACTGGATGGGTGAGCATGGTGGGCGCCCTTTATTATTGAAATATGGTAAATATATTTTTTAATGAACATAAATTTGAACTGGCAGAAAAATATTTTAATAAATATGGGCGGTGTAGCTGTATTTTTGGTCGACTTTTACCCGGTGTTCGTACCTTTATCTCCTTCCCGCAGGAATGGCATGCTATCCCATGTGGCATTTCATCATCTGGACGGTACTCAGTACAGATTCTTGGACGATTTTGCTCGTTTACTTAGGCAAGGTACTTGGTGAAAATTGGCAAGACCTTGATCGAGTACAATCATGAGTTCTGATTGGTATGATCGTTGTATTTGTCATTATAGTCTGCAGTACTGGGCTTTAGATACTATCGTAATCGTCGATAAGGAGACCCCTATGAAACTCTCTCGATTAACACCAGTCGTATTTATTGTGTGGCTGAGTGTTTTTATATGTTTGGCAACATATATGTTGCCTGTTACAGATCCCGTTGAATCTAATTGTGCGTTAACGCAGAAAATGGTTCTTTTCTGGTGATTGGCTATCTCCGCAGATTTATGGTACTTATTGGTACGATAAACCAATCATGATTTATTGGCTCATTGCTCTTGGCTTTAAAAGTCTTTGGAATTGCTGATTGGGTGGTGCGCCTACCGAGTGCTATTTTTCGGTGCTTTGTCGGTGGCGACCATGTATCAATCTACGCGGTACCATGAGCAGTAAGTGGGCACTTGGTCTCATTGGGCATCCGTTCTGAGGCACATCTCTCATGTTCTGGACCGTAGCTCATGGCGTTATTACAGATATGGTGCTCCTTTTACTGACATTGATGGTCATGATTTACTCCTACAAGGGTCTGGTGGAACGAAACCATATGCCATGATTGTAGCTTATGTATTCGCGCTTTAGGGTGTACTCACCTAAAAGGTCCCAGTAGCTATTGTGTTGCCTGGTATGATTCTACTTGTTTTTGCAGTATTAATCGTTCTTGGTCTATGGTGAAAGCTATCTTTGATTGGCGTAGCATTTTAGCTTTTTGTGTAGTTTGTTTGCCGTGGTATGTGTACATGTACAGTGTTCATGGTCAAGACTTTATCAATGGCTTCTGAGGCTTCAGCAATGTGACTCGTGCTACTCAATCGGAACATCCGGAAGATAACGTATGGTGGTATTACCTCGCTATCTTCCTTGGCGCCTCTATGCCGTGGACAGGTGCTGTTATTTACGGCATAATCGATGGTTTCAAACAACGTCATACAGGGTTTATCCATAATATGACCTGGTGTTGGAATTGTGCTATTTTACACCTGATGGCAACAAAATACCCTCTATACACCTTTGTTAGCTAGTCCCATTTAGTGCTATCGGTGCTTTGGGCGTTATGAAAGCTTTATCGGCAAAGGCAAATCTAGAGCCCTAAAATGGATTATTATGGGGCCGACGTTGCTTTTGTGGATTGCTTATGTAGCAGGCTCTTTCTTCGCACCATGGGGTTTTTATTGTTTGCTCTATGTCGTGGTTGCTATGGCAATATTGGCTATGTTCTATACATGGTATGCGAAAAAGAGGATATCGTTTAGTTACAATTATTGTCCTTGGTACGATGAGTTATATCTTCTATAGTTGTTATGGAAGGTTTAGAGTATGTCGTTAAGCAACGTAGTAATATTGATGTTGTTCCGGTAGTGGATTCCCTATGAAGGGGATGTCTATTACTATAACGGCTATAGTACGGCTGCTGTGTATTATACGGGTCATAAGGTTATCAAGATTAATGGTGATGAAAGCCGCTGGGATGATCGAGATAAATTATGTAGCGCTGAATGGCAGAAGAAATATCTTATGGAACAAGTAAGTGAAGAGAACTTTAACAAGATTATCAGAATCTGGTAAGTCACTTATGTTAATCGTTCCTAAAGGGAAATTAAGCATTTCCGTCAGTCCTCCATTTATCCACATGTATCTGAGTCTAGTGAAGCCGGTACATCTGAAGTTTACGTATTAAATAAAAAGACTCTATCTCAAATAATTGTGAAAACTTAATAAACATTAAAAGCAGTAGTATTCAACGGATGCTACCTGCTTTTTATTATGTTTGTCATTCTTAGTTAAATGCTTGTTTTAAAGAGAATATGATTCTGTACATATTGATATTTTTCGTACATAATAATAACACCCTACAATATTAATATGATTTATTGACATAATTAATACATATTGATATAGTAGGTTATATTAAGCTTTTACAAGACGAGGTGTTCTAAAGCCTTATTTCATCTAAGATTTAGAAAATGCCGAAAAAGTGACATAGAGTCATAAACGCCCTTTGTTGTGAGGTAGAAGAGGGACACTATGACTTGGCATCTAATCACTGCTATCGTGCTGTTGGTAGTAGAGTGGGTTGGCGTATGGTTATCATGGACTACAGTAAACCGAAGACGCCCTAAAATTAAAAAACTTTACGTGTTGCGTATTTACCGATTATCATGCGCTGCCCGTATTTGCTACGAAGGAATTGGAGACAGCGGATGGTCCTGTCCATGTAGAGCTTTATCAATACGGTTCCTGGCCGGAACTCATGGATGCGCTCAATACCGGTAAAGTAGACGCTGCAGCCGTTCTCCTGAACTCTGAGTAAAGGCTCGTGAACAGGGAATTGATGTGCGCATGAGCAGATGTAGGCCATACGGAAGGCAACATTATCGTTGTAAATAACGACATTAATTCTGTACAGGATTTGAAAGGCAAATCTTTGCCATCCCTCATAAGCAATCTACACAAAAGATTCTCGTAGACCTCATGCTTGAACGGGCAGGCCTTAGTGAGAAGGATGTACAGATAGTGGAGATGAGTCCTCCTGAAATGCCGTCCGCATTGTCGGTCGGTCAAATCGCTGGGTATAGCGTGGCTGAGCCTTTCGGTTCTCTTGCCATAGAAATGGGCGCCGGGAAGGTCTTTGAAGACCCTGATCACTTATGGCATGACAATATCTGCTGCGCCCTCGTGTTCAACGGTCAATTTGTCGATGAACACCACGACTTGCGAAGGCTTTCACAAAAAGCCTTATCTCGATGCAGGTACATATTTAGATGAGCATCCGGAGGCGCAAAAGGGAGATTGCCTTGAAATATATGAGATTTAAGGATCCTGTTATCGAGCGTTCCTTGCAAGTAATTGGGTTTGGAGATTTGGCCCTCACCGAGGATCGTTATCAGGCGCTCGTGCATCACATGACCCATGTCGATTTGATTAAAAAGGTGCCGAGTTATTCGGAGTTTGTAGATACATCGCTATTGCCATAGGGGGTAGACCATGAAGAAATACACATATGTGCCGGGCGCGTTCATCGCGGTCTGGCTGATTTGGGAGCTGGTTGTCCGCATCGGCGGATTTAACGAAAGCCTTTGTTGCCGACGCCGTACAAGGTGTGCTCGGCTGGAGAACTCATCGGGGACGGCGTATTGTTCAGGATATTGCGGACGGTTTGGTGCGCTTTTTCATCGGCTATATCATTTCCGTCTGTAGCCGGTGTGTTTTAGGCCTTATTTTTAGGTTGGTATAAAGGCATTTGGAACTATATTAATCCTATCGTTCAGGTGATTCGTCCTATTTCGCCAGTAGCATGGTTGCCGTTTATCGTTCTGTTCTTCGGTATCGGTCAAGCGCCCTGCCATTGTTATCATCTTTATTGCGGCGTTTTTCCCGGTTCTATTGTTCACGGTGTCCGCGATTCAAAATATCGATCCGTATACATCAAGGTGGCTCGAAATTTTTGGTATCAGCATGCCCTGAATTGTTATTTAAAATTGTATTGCCTGCAAGTGTTTTCGGTATTGCATCAGGACTTCACATCGCGCTCGGCACGGCGTGGATATTCCGGTGACGTGGGAAATGGTAGGGTCCCAGACGGGTCTGGATTCCTCATCATCGATACATGCGGAACAATTTGCGCAACGACCTCCTGATGGTGGCGATTCTGACGATCGGCTTTGTAGGACTTTTTGCTTGATTGGGGCGTGTCCCTCATCGAAAAATGGATTTATAGACGTTGGGGCATTGAGAAATAGGAGGTGGACGCATGGGTTAGATTTCGTGCAATGCACACAAGGAATTTGTGAAAGATGGAGAACCACTCACCATCCTTGAGAATATTAATCTGGACATTGAACAAGGTGAATTTATTTGTCTCTTAGGTCCTTCCGGGTCCGGTAAAAGTACGCTTTTAAATGCTATGGCAGGCTTTGAGCTTGTTACCTCGGGTTCTATTACCATTGATGGCGCAGAGGTGAAAGCACCCTCAATTGCGGTATGTAACGGTTTTTCAGAATTACGGACTGTTACCGTGGCGAACGGTGGAAAGCAATATGAACTGGGTCTTGAAAGTAAGAATGTACCAAGGAAGAGCGACCTGCCATTATCGATAAATACGTGAAAATGGTGGGGCTCGATCATGCTCGGAACCGCTATCCGGCGGAGTTGTCCGGCGGGATGCAAGCAACGTGTTTCCATTGCGCGGGCGCTGGCGGTCGATCCGGATATTATCTTCATGGACGAGCCGCTAGGCCCTCGACGCGTTGACACGCATTAATTTACAGGACGAAATCTCCCGCATCTGCCGTGAAGAGGGTAAAACGGTGGTATTCGTTACGCATGACATAGAAGAGGCGGTGGTACTTGCGGATCGCGTCGTAGTGCTTTGCCGCCAATCCGGGACGGGTGCAAACGATCATCCCCGTCAATCTCATCGATAGGACGGACAGACCTCCGCATCCTTCGTCAATATTCGAAATCATATTTGAACAATTCCAACTTGCCAAAGAAGACAAAATCGAGGTTTTATATATAAATGTGAGAGTTGTATATTAGTAACAGAAGTCAACAAAAACTGTAGTTTCAAAAGATAGTAGGATCGTTCATTACCATCAGGGGCTGTTACATGAGGCCTGTCGTTTTGATGGTAGAGAATCTAAAGTCGCTTTTAAAATTACAGTTTTATATATTTTGTTGCATGTGGATATTTTGAATATTAATTTGCATCAAATTTTTCAGAAATGGATGCTATTATAATATAGTAACGGCATACATTTTGTAGTGCGTGATTATCAGATATATTATCACATATTATGATTGGATATCGTAATATATGGATTGTATTATTATGGGCTTTAGTGTATAAATACAGTATATAAAGCATTGATAATCATGATATACAGCATTATTTATTATATGGTTCGGTAGTATATAAATTGGGGAGAGCCTATGTCCTTATTTACATCAGAGAAGAGAAAACGCTGTCTTTTGATGAATATATGACTTCGTTTGATACGAATCAGATTGCAAAAAGTACAGCAGTTTATAGACTGGCTCTGGTCAATATAGGGGCGAGCTTGTTTTACAATCCATGGGGCGAGGTGAATCCTGACTCCGAAAATTGTTCGGCCCTGATTTTGATGCGGCTCAGGTGCGTCGTAACAATTTGATGGCGTATTTGCTGCCATGGTTGGGACGCTCAAGATCTTTGTGGTGGCGGAGGCTGTCGGATACCAAGGTGGGCGCTTTTCGGGCATTGCCATTACCTGTGAGCGACATGTTGCTGGATAAGCATAAAACAATTCGGGCACATCAGATAACGCCTATTACGTTACAGCGGACCAGTTCACCTACGAGTTTAATGTTGAAACGCACTCAACAGGAACAAGGCTTTAACGAGCCTACGGACACGGTGGTGTGGAGCGCTATCATTGAACAAGGTATGATCCGTACGATGCGTTGCTGTGAATATATTCCCCTTTCACCTCACAAGGCGGGCGAACCCGCTCACTAATCGGACGCCGACCGAGTCGGAGCAGCAGCTGGGTTGGGAATATACGAAAAGACTGTTGGCATTGACACCGAATTAGGTGGACCGAGGCCGCTCGTGCTCGCTGTCGGTCAAAAATCAGGCAGACACGATGGGGCGATTCGGCCTTTCAGCCATCGGTCTTAGACATCCGGCTAACGGTGAGAGGCTAATTTATACCGTAGAAGGTTTTGCTGAAGCTGTAGAGAGGTTTGAGATAGAAGGTATTACATATGAAACGATATTGTGAATCCTGCGTCAGTATTGTGACGAGGCTGCCATGTTCTGTCCGCATTGCGGGCAGTATACGACTGCGGTGGAGGTTGAGAGAATCGCACCGGAAGGGGATATTATCTATCCGCTGGCGCATTATCAGTTGAGTTACAAGGATACATTTCTCTATGTGGTGGGCCGCAAATTTATGAATTCAGATGGCCGTGCGTCCAGAGGGAATTTTGCGGTTCTTTTTGATGTGGATTTTTAGTTATCGCTGGAATTCTGGCCCTTTCTTATGGGCTTACGGTGGTGCTTCATACAGGTATTTATTTAATCCTGTTGGCATGGATATTACTGACAATCATCGGTCTTGTCTCGTTGATTCCGTTGGGCTCTCTATGCATCCGTCGCCTTCATGATACCGGTAAAAGCAGTGACCATCTATTTTTAGTTTTAATACCTTTCATAGGGCCAATAATTCTATTTGCTCTACTGTGTAAGAAGGGTGAACCGAAAGCTAATCAATATGGTAGAGGCGTTAAGAACATCGTCATTGACAAACGGTTGGCATCTATTATGAAAGTATCGCCTACGAGCAGTGCTTTCACCCACTCAATTCTCGTTGCATTGCTGGTGAGTGCTATCTGCGTATGCAGTGTTTCGGCTCGTTATATGGGACCGGAAAAGTGAACTGGAGCTGGGCGGATGGTTTACGAACATCATTGTCGGTCAAGGCAGTGATGAAGCTGCACGGGATGCGATACACGATTATTTTTGATGCCGTCAATGAAAAAGAACTATGATAAAGGCTTTCACCTATGTTATCAATCAGACTAAGACGAATCCGTAGAAAAGCAAAAATGGATGGAATCTATGAAGTCGGCGCCGAAGGTGGTTGTCGGGTCCCTTAGGTGCGAGTCGTATCACTCGTATAAACAGCATGAAAACGCATCATTTACGAAGCGGATCTGCAAGTCACTAAACCCGGAGATGGCGCGGTTGAGGTGCGCATGACACGCTATATCTCTGGTCGAAGAAAATGGCGAATGGCATATTGAAGGATTTTATAAAAGTATGCAGATGATAAATAATGAAAATGCTTTAGGGGTGGTTTCGGTTTTGAGCCGCCCTTTTTAATAGTAGTAAAAATTTTATGTTACTTTGATGAATCAAGCGTAGAACTCTTTTGTTTATGTTGTTTTTATGTTATAGTGAGCACAACGTATGAAAGTGAGGCTTTCATCAAAAACAGATCGGACTATATTGCACTGCGTATCGGATTGAGATAAAAATAGAAGTCTCTTTGCGGTTGGGCATCTGATGAGTGACTATACTCATTTGCTACGGCAAATGGCACACAAACTAGGAACGGCAAAATTTGATAGCGCATTTTGCGCCCATTTGACGAGACAGCTAGTATAATAGCGCCTTTTCTCTTTGTGACATTTCCTCGTGGCATAGATCAATTCAAGTGACAGGTGAGAAAAACTATGTTAAATAAATTAATGAACAAAATTTTTAGGAGGAACTGTAATACAACAGATAATCAGGTTACTGCCAAGTGAAAAGCAGAACCGACAGTAGCAAAAACGCTACTCTTACAGCTGCGCTGAAGGCGAGCAAAAACAAACACGTCGCCGTACAAATACACGCCGCCCTGCTGGCGAAGGTCGTACGCGCCAACAAACAGCTGGTGAAGGTGAAGGTTCAACACGCCAACGCCGTTCTACAAATACTCGCACAAGTGCGAATGGTGGCCGTACTAATACGACTCGCCGTACAAATACACGTCGCAATGCCGAACAAGGTGAAGGTCAAGAACGCAAAACTCAGCCAAACTGTACCGCGTGGTGAAAATACACGTAATACGCGTACTAATAATGGTCGCAATGGTCAAAATGGTCAGAACCGCAATAATAACCGCCCAATAACCGTTCTACAGGTTGGAATAATCAAGAGGAACAAGTGGAATTAGTTGGTCGTACACCAAATGGCGCCAACAAGGGCAAATTCCAAATCATCCCACTAGGTGGTCTTGGTGAAATTGTAAAAATATGACCATCTTCCAATACGAGGACGAAATCATCGTTCTTGATTCAGGGCTTGCATTCCCTAGTGAAGATATGCTTGGCGTAGATATCGTTATTCCTGACATGAGCTATATTATCGAGAATAAAGACCGCGTGAAAGCTGTCGTAATTACTCATGGTCATGAGGACCATATCGGTTCTTTGGCGTACCTTATGAAAGAAATTAGTTGCCCAGTATACGCAACAAACCTCGTTTGTGGATTAATCGAAGGCAAGTTTAAAGAACATAAGGTATCTCCAAAATGTCTACGTACGATTGCTGCTGGTGATGAAGTTCAAATTGGTCAAGTGACTGTTGGTTTCATCCAAACAAATCACTCCATTCCTGACTCCTGCGCTGTATACTTTAATACACCAATCGGGACGGTTCTTCATACAGGGGACTTTAAAATTGACCAAACCCCAGTTGATGGCCGTTTGATGGATATGCACAAATTTGCTGAGCTCGGTAACAAAGGCGTATTAGCGCTATTGTCGGACTCTACAAATGTAGAAAAACCAGGTACTACCGGTTCTGAAAGTTCCGTAGGTCCTGCGATTAAACAAGCTGTTGGAGAAGCAAAAGGCTGCGTTGTTTTGGCAACATTCGCATCCAACGTATCCCGTATTCAACAAGCTATTGATGCGGCGGTTATGTTCAACCGTAAGGTTGTAGTTATGGGCCGTAGCATGGTCAATGTTACAGAAATTGCCCAAGAGCGTGGATACTTGAATATTCCACCAAATACAATCATCGACGTTGATGTAATGCACAACTACACAGATGACCAAATCATGATCTTAACGACTGGTTCTCAAGGTGAACCGATGGCAGGCTTGTCCCGTATGGCAACAAGCAACCATCGCACTGTAGAATTGGCACCAGAATGATACTGTTATCATTTCTGCTACACCAATTCCAGGCAACGAAGGTGCTATGGGTAGAACTATCGATAACTTTACTTTCGTTTAGGTTGTAATGTGGTATATGGTAAAGACCGTGGTATCCACGTATCTGGGTCATGCGAGCCAAGAAGAGCTTAAAACAATGCTTAACCTTGTTCGTCCAGAATACTTTTATCCCAGTTCATGGTGAGTACCGTATGTTGCGTCGTCATGGTGAACTTGGTGTAGCCATGGGCGTGAGATCCTAGAAAGTTCTTATCGGCGATAATGGTCAAATCTTTGAATTTGATAAAGATGGTGGTCGCAAAGGTGGCCGCGTACAAGCTGGCGCTATCTTCGTTGATGGCCTTGGCGTTGTGTGACATGGTAATATCGTTATCCGTGACCGTCAACAATTGGCACAAGAAGGTATGGTTATCGTTGTTATGGCGATGGACAAAGCTTCTGGTACTATCGTAGCTGGTCCAGATCTCGTATCTCGTGGTTTCGTATACGTTCGTGACGCAGAAGAACTCATGCTTGCTGCGGAGCGCCGCGTAGAACAAGTTCTTGAAGATTGCGAAATGCAACGCATCAAAGACTGGACAACCATTAAGCAAAACGGACGTGACGCATTGAGTAAATTCTTCTATGATAAAAACCCGTCGTCGTCCTATGATCTTGCCGATTATTCAAGACGTATAATCTTATATAATACAGAAAAGTACCGCACCTCATGGTGTGGTACTTTTGACATTCTAAAAGAGCAATAAAAACTACCATTAATAGCATTGCTATCGCATTCGTCTACTATATGGGGTATTTGAAGTTACCTTTTAAACTGTTATAATTAAAAGATACCAATTAATATATCTTCTTATGTAAGAATGGTGATTTATGAATAAAACAAATACAAGAGCGATGGTAGAAACTGCATTTGTATCGACCATTGTTGCTATGTTGACTATAATTGGGGCAGTCATGCCATTTTCAGCTTTTCTAGCAACTATGGTAGCTCCAGCAGGTATTTCTATCATTGGTATCCGTTGGGGTAGTAGATATAGCTGTACTTCCTCAATAGTAGCCTTTATATTAGTAACACTCTTTCTTGGACCATTAATTGCTATGTCTACCATTTTAGTATATTCATTGCTCAGTATATTTTTGGGGAAGCTTTTTAGAGCAAACTGGTCTTTTAGAAAGTTAATATTAGTGCCTGCTGCTGTATTGCTTGGTATGGGCCTCTTACAATTAGTGGTTGCTAATAGTTTTGCATCTGTAGATTTTATTAGCTTAGGACAAAATGTAAATAATGAGTTAAAAGAAGCTATGATTGAGTCTATACGACAGCAATCAGCACCGCAAGAACAGATTGATACGATGATTCAGCAACTTAATTATTCATTTGCTCAAGCAGAACGTATGATGTTGTCATTATGGTTCTGTGCATGTTCTATCATAACGTATATCATGGCTAAGTTAGTATCTTATATTGGTCGTCGAACTAATACAGTTCATAGAGAATTACCTCCCATGGCTACTTGGCGTATGCCGATTTGGGGTGCTGGAGTTCTAGCCATAGGGATTATTATTATTTATGGCTTATCCTATATTGATATGATAATAGTTTACTTAAAAGATATCGGAATGAATGTTGCTTTTGTGGGGCTTTCATTTGCTTAGTTAATGGTATTACCTGTTTAATGGCAGTTAGAAAAACTATGGAGTAAATGGATTCTTTCAATTTATAATTCTTTTCTTCTTATATACAATGAGTCCGTATGGTCTTGTTTTCTATAGTATTTTGATATGTTTTTAGATATGAGCACGTTTCGAAAAACGTAGCTCATAATAGAAAGGAGGCCGTTATGAAATCCTTTCAACGGAGATGGAAAGGTTTAGAAATTACCATTGTTGCCGTTCTCGTATTATTGCTATTATTGCTGGCCTATTTAAATTGGGCTATTGCGATTTTAGCATTAATCATTGTAGTAGCGGCGTATTTGGTTAATTATAATACCCTTCATAACCGGCGCGTCGTTTAGCAAGAGAACAGTTTAGTGCGATGATGAAAAACGTCACACAGGCTTCTAACTTTGCTTTACAAAATTTGCCAATGGGGATTGTTCTTGTTAATAAGCAAGGCACCTTGGTGTGGAATAATAGTGTTTTCGCTGACTGGGTTAAGGTGGACTGGAATAAGCTCCAAAAATGTCTGCTTTGTTGCCTGGTTTCCGTATCGATAAAAATCTGGGGTAAGTCCGGATATATGACGGAAAAATATGAAAAATCGATACTCTAAATTATTTATAAATTTATCGATCCTCAGGATACCCGATCAGATATTGATAGTGAAGATGAACTGGCGGAACATGCAGTGATGGCGCTGTACTTCAAGGACATTACAGACCCTAGAAAAAGCCCGTATTAAAGCCGAAGAGGGACAGCCTGTATGGGGTATGATTCAAATCGATAATCTCGAAGAATTGACAAAAGGTCTTAGTGATCGTGAGTATACTAGTATTTGGACAGATATAAATAATATCATTATGGATGAAATCGATCGCTACGAAGGTTTTATTCGTAACTTCAAGATGATATGTATACCTTTGCCATTTCTCGTGGTGCGCTTCATGAGATGGAGGACGCCGGATTTAAAGTGCTCGAACGAATCCGTAAAGTACCATCTCCACGTCAAGTTCCAGCTACGATTTCTATTGGTATTGAGTGAAAATGTAGGGCTCTGTGAAAGATGTATCTGGTCGTGCTCAAATGCACTTAGATATCGCCTTAGGTCGCGGTGGTGACCAAGTGTGCATTATGGATGGTGAAAGTACACGTTTCTTTTGGTGGCAATACGGCAGGCGTTGAGAAGAATACGCGCGTTCGTGCTCGTGTTGTATCTCAAGCAATACATGAGCTTATGATTGATTCTGATAAGATTCTTATCATGGGGCATCAACGTGAAGACTATGATGCCTTAGGTGGCATTATCGGTGTAGCAGCCATTGCTCGAGCACTTGGTAAAGACGTGCGCATTGCGCTTTCAAAAAGAAACTAGCGCCATCGATAAAATGGTGAATGTTCTTAACGAGTCAGAGTTCTGGAAAGAGATATTATTACTGCAGAAGTCTGCAAGAGTATGGGTAGATGCGAATACGCTCACTGTCGTGTGTGATACGCACCGTCAAGAAATGGTGGCGGCTCAAGAGGCGCTTGAAATTTCTGAACGACGCATCGTTATCGACCATCACCGTCGTGCAGCGGACTTTGTAGAAAATCCATTACTTACCTATTTGGAACCATCTGCATCGTCTACATCTGAGCTCGTAACAGAGCTTGTACAATATGCAGGTGTTCCTGTGAAACTTTCAAAAGCGGAAGCTACAGGCATTTATGCAGGTATCGTATTAGATACGAAGAACTTTGTTCAACAAACTGGTGCGCGTACCTTTGAGGCTGCAGCATTTTTGCGCCGTGCAGGAGCGGATATCGACAGAGTTAAACAATTGTTTATTGAAACTTTCGATTCTATCCAATTGCGTGCTAAAATGGTATTTGAAGCAAGTCGTACTGAAGGGATTGCTATTTCCGTAGCTCCTGAAGGTTTGAAGGATATGATGGCGTTGGCTGCACAAAGTGCGGACATGCTCATCAGTAATGAAGATATTGAAGCAGCCTTTGTACTATATTCCCTAAATGATGGCGGTATCGGCGTCAGCGCTCGATCCAAAGGCAAGGTGAACGTACAAGTTGTAATGGAAGCCTTGGGTGGTGGCGGTCATAGAACTGTGGCTGGTGCTCAATTACAAGGTATGACCATAGAGGAAGCGAAGCAGGCTATCTTGGAGCATGCTCTTGATGCGCTTCATTCCGTAGAACAAGAGGAGGAACAACAATGAAAGTAGTATTGTTAGAAGACGTTAAAAAAGTTGGTAAAAAGGGCGAAATCGTTGAAGTTAGCGACGCATATGGTCGTAATGTATTGATCAAAAGGCCTTGGCCTTGAAGGTACAGCAACTAACGTAAATAATGCGAAACAAAAACAAGAATCCATTGCTCATAATAAAGCCGTTGCAAATGACGAAGCTAAGATCTTGGCAGCTCAATTGACTAAGGTTGAAGTAACTGTAAAAAGTTCGTATGGGCGAAGAAGGCCGTATTCGGATCCGTTACTGCTAAAGATATTTCCGATGCTGCTAAAGCTCAATACAAAGTAGATATCGATAAAAAGAAAATCGAAATTAAAGAACCATTGAAAACATTGGGCGTACATGACGTATTAGTTCGTGTTCATCCTGAAATTACAAGTACTATCAAGGTTAATGTAGTAGCCGAATAATAGTATTCACCATGCTCTTTGAGTATGGTGAATTCTTTTATCCATAGTGGTTGTGTGAAGGGGATTATCATGGATGTACGCATTCCACCGCATAATCTAGATGCGGAAAAGGCCGTTTTGGGGGCTTTATTAACTAATGGATCCAATATGGGTGCCGTTGTAGATACGGTGACGAGTATTCTTAAATCTGAAGATTTTTACCGCGATGCACATCGTATTATTTACGATGCTATTCTAGAAATCGTGCATGCCAATAAGACGGCTGATTTTATCACGGTTGGTGAAGAACTAGACCGTCGTAAGCGCCTTGATGCAGTAGGTGGTCTTGCTTATATTACATCTCTTGCGAATGAATCGGTTTCCTACAATGTAGAGGAACATGCGAAAATCATCAGCGAGAAAGCTCAGTTGCGCCGCCTCATCGATGCAGGGAATAAAATCGTAGGCATGACGTATGCTGGCGAAGATGAGCCGACGGCAATCCTCAATAAGGCAGAGCAAATGGTGCTAGACGTAAGCGGTCAAACTCAGTCTGAATCATCCTTTGCAGCTATTGGTGAAGTGGTTTTATCTAATCTAGATAAACTCAATGCACTGCAACAGCATGATAGGTGCTATTACAGGTGTGCCAACAGGCTTTAAAGATGTGGACCATATTTTTCAACGGCTTTACAAAAATCTGACCTCATCCTCGTAGCTGCTCGTCCTGCGATGGGAAAAACAGCTTTCACCTTGAACATCGCTCAAAAACGTAACGATGTTGTACGACAAGACGGTGGCGTTCTTTTCCCTGCAAATGGGCAAGGAACAGCTCGTTGGTCGTATTTTGTCCTCCGTGGCAGGTGTGAGCTCTGAAAAATTGCGCCGTGCGAACATGGATCCTGCTGACTGGGAAAAGGTTATTGCCGCAGCGGACCGCATGAGTAAATCCAAGCTCTTTATCGATGATACGCCGGGTCTTACCGTACAAGATATGCGCTCTAAATTGCGCCGTCTCAAGGTGGAACATGGCCTCGATCTCGTTATCGTCGATTATATTCAGTTGATGCAAGGTCGAAATGCTGGTAAGGGCAGTGAAAAATCGTCAACAAGAGGTGTCCGAAATCTCTCGTAATCTTAAACTGATTGCTCGTGAATTTAACGTACCGGTTATCGCTTTGTCTCAGTTATCTCGTAGTGTTGAAAGCAGACCAGATAAACGGCCTGTACTTTCGGACCTTCGTGAATCTGGTTCCTCGAGCAAGATGCGGATATCGTTATCTTCTTGTACCGCGATAAATATTACGATGAAAACTCCGAAAAAGGGGACAATGCAGAAGTCCTTATTCGTAAACACCGTAATGGCTCCGTCGGTACCGTAGAACTCCAATTCGTTGGAGAATTAACACAATTTAGAGACGTAGAATTCCGAGACCTAGGGCCGGAACAATAATGAAAACTATCGTGGGGTGCCCTATATTGATGGGGCCCCATAACATAGCTACATTTTAATTAAAAAGAAAGGACTATACTTCTTTGCTCCTCGTGACCTGATGTCGCTGCATAAGTATAGTCCTTTCTTTTTATCACTGTAGATATGAAGGTGTCCCATCAATATAGTGGCACTCGATAGTTTTCATTGTATTGTTGGGAAAGGAGCGCGTGATGGTTAGAGGTACTGAGTTTTTTGTGTTTTACTTCTTTTGTGTGGCTTTTGGGTTAATAATTAGTGGGTTGTATTTAATTATCAAACGTTTTTATTACGTCGCAATGGAACTCCAGTAACGATTGTGTCTATACTTCCACGAGTTACAAAGGAAATACCATTTAGAGTGATTGGTGCGGATAGATATATTTATGGTTATGATATTAAGTATATTTTGAATGGTGAAACTCATACTGCTGAGAGTGTAGAGTTTTATATTCCTTTTGCACCAACCAGTGGACCTATGGTTCAATTTAGTCCGACAGGTGTGCTTGCAAAAATGGAGAAGTAAGTATAGATAATGTGACGATAACTATTGAGTATGGCGCTGTTTCAATTGTATTAGGGGATTAGTGTTATTAAGTTTGTTTTGATAGAAATAAATTAGCTATCTTTAATAGTCTGTTAAACATATGGCATCTAACATTAGATTATATATCTAGAGTTAGGTGCTTTTTATTTTCTATAAATTTACTAGCATAAAACAAACATATGTTTGAAAATACTTTGTTTTTGTTATACTAGTCATACAAATTCTTGTGTTCTTAATTTTTGTAAAAAGCTACTTGTTTAGCGGTTTAGGGAGGTGTTTGTATGGGTTCAGCTGATACGGATCGGCTGTATATGTGTATTGATTTGAAGTGTTTTTACGCATCTGTAGAATGCGCCGATTTGGGACTGGATCCGTTTACAACACCTCTGGTGGTGGCCGATAGTTCTCGTGGCAAGGGGCTATTACGTTGGCTATTTCTCAGCCTTAAAAAAATTTAGGTATTAAAAATCGCAGCCGATTATTTCAGATTCCACCGCATATTGAGTATTTGACGGGTGAAGCCACATATGAAGCGGTATATGCAGGTGTCTGCTGAGATTTATGGAACCTTGCTCAAGTATGTGGCGCCCGAAGATGTACATGTGTACTCTATCGACGAGTATTTTATCGATATCACGCCCTAGTTACCACTATATAAAAAGACGCCTCGTCAGTTGGCGCAGATGTTACTTGATGCGGTGCTAGCGGCAACGAAAATTTATGCCACCGTTGGAATCGGAACGAATCTGTTTCTCGCCAAGATTGCCCTCGATATTTTGGCGAAACATGCGCCTGATTTTATAGGCTATCTTGATGAAAGCCTCTTTAAAGAGAAAATCTGGTATCATCAGCCCTTGACCGATATATGGCAGATTGGTAAGGGCATAGCTAGTCGTTTGCATAAGTATGGTGCTTATGACTTACATGGTATTACTATGATTCCAGAGGCGAAGTTGTACAAAGAGTTTGGCATTAATGCAGAGCTCATAATCGATCATGCTTGGGGACGTGAGCCTTGTACGATTGCGGATATCCATGCATATCGACCTATTAAGCACTCTATCTCGCATAGTCAGATTTTGTTGCGTAATTATACCTATAAAGAGGTATACGTGCCTATGCGCGAAATGGTAGAGTCCTTGGTGTTAGAGCTTTTACAAATCAAAGGGGTCACGAATCACATTCATGTCCATATCGGCTATGCTGATCAAAGGATGCGCTCTACAGGGGGTTCTAAAAAGCTTAAGCAGTACACAGATTCTCTACAAACGTTGACGGCTGCAGTTATTAAATTATATGAGCAGCATTGCCATAAAAATGAGCTTATCCGCCGCATAGGAATCAGCTTTGAGGATTTAGTCAATCGATCCGCCATACCTCAAGAGGTGGACCTATTTAGCACTCTTACTACAAATGCAGAGGAAAAGGAACGACAGGTACAAGAGGCTATGCTATCCATTAAGGAACAGTTTGGTAAGAATTCTATTTTGCGTGCATCGAGCTTACAAGAGGAAGGAACCATGCGCTTTAGAAACACCTTGGTGAGGCGGTCATAATGGGGAATAGATATTATAATGGATACATTGGAAATACATTAGTCGCGTAAGGGGAGGTATACATTAATGAAACATCGCATGTCTCGCTTACAGCGAGCAAAACAATTTATGCCCTTTGCGGCATTGAGGGGCTTTGAAGCTTTATTAACCGCTGTAGCAAGGCCAAAAGAAAATCGGGCAGAGTTGTCAGAGGATCAAATAGATGAGTTAAATACAGTTTTACAATCTGTACGTTGTGGGGAGTGGGTGCGAATTGTTTACTATAACAAACGAAAATATACGGAACTTATAGGCGCTGTTGATATGATTAGTGAGCAATTACAAATTCTCTCTGTACAAGGGACTGTTATTCCTTTCAGACATATTAAAGAGCTGAACATGTATGATATGTAAATATAAATATAAATAACGGCTTTTTGTTGTGTATGGTAAATAGACTAGAGTTAAGGCATAATTAGGTATACAATGATATTATGGGTTAATATAGCCCGATGATAAATGTTTGAATTTGGTTAGCTGTAGTATACCTATATAGTTTTTTATTTCTTAACTTAGAAAGGCGGTGTATGTAATGCATGATGTCATATCATTACTTATCAATCGCTATGATTTTTTTTCCTCCAGTTGTTATGGGAACATATAGAAATTTCAGTATTAGCTTCTGTTATTGCTACCATCATCGGTGGCTTATTGGGTGTGTTTATATACGAATATAAACGGCTAGCTGCGCCAGTTATGGTAGTGGTTAATTTCCTATATACAATTCCATCTATATCGATGCTAGGTCTCTTGTTGTACGTATCAGGGGTTGGTAATACGACCGCTATTATTGCATTGGTTATCTATGCTTTAGTACCGATGGTACGCAATACATTTACTGGTCTTAACCAGATTGATAAAGCCATGTGTGAAGCGGGGATTGCATTAGGACTCACGCGGATTCAACGTTTGTGGAATATAGAGATTCCCTTAGCTATGCCGACGATTATGGCTGGTATACGGACCATGCTCGTTATGACCATTGCCTTGACAGGTAGTGCATCCTTCATTGGTGCTGGTGGCTTAGGTGTGGCTATTTATAGGGGCATTACAACGAATCAAAGTGCTTTGACGATTGCCGGTAGTCTACTGATTGCCCTATTAGCCATTACCGTTGATGCTCTCTTTTCTCTAGGTGAAAGAGTAACGCGTATTAGCCCTCATATGAAGCGTTATACGATTATATTTGTTTCGATTATGACGATAATTGCGATAGGTATAGGTGGCTGGGCTATGTATTGCCGTCATGTGAAGACCGATGTTATTCATATTGCAACGAAACCTATGACGGAACAGCTTATTTTTGGGGAATGTTTTAAAAGAATTAATCGAGAAGAAGACTGATTTAACCGTAGAGGTTACAGAAGGTGTGAGCGGTGGTACATCAAATATTCAACCAGCTATGCTTTCCGGCCAATTTGATATATATCCTGAATATACTGGTACGGCTTGGTCTGCTGTGCTGAAACGTACGGATGCGTATGATGAAAGCCTATTTAATGAGCTTTCACAGGCCTACAAAGGGGAATATAATTTTGAATGGGTCGGTATGTGTAGCTTTAATAATACTTATGGCATAGGGGTGCGTAATGAAATCGCTCAGAGTTATGGTGTAAAAACGTACTCCGATCTTGCTCGTATAGCACCATCCCTAACATTAGGCGGTGAATATGATTTCTTTGGCCGTGAGGATGGCTATGCTGGATTACAACGCGTGTATGGCATGAGATTTAAAGCTACTAAAAGATATGGATATAGGGGCTAAAAATATACGGCTATTGGTCGTGATGAGGTGGATGCAATGCCGATATTTACGACTGATGGTCAATTAAGTATTGCACCGATTACGGTGTTACAAGATGATAAACATTTATATCCATCTTATATGTCTGGTAATGTGGTGCGTAGCGAAAGTGTTGATTGCTCATCCTGAACTGCGCCTGTATTAGAAAGTTTGAATCATACGATTACAGATCAAGAGATGGCGAAGATGAATTACGCCGTTGAAACGGAACATCAACTGCCAGCTGATGCTGCTATATAAATTCCTGGTAGAACGAAATTTGATATAAGGTGAATATAGTTAGAACTAAAGTAAATAAAATTTGATATATATTGAATATGATTTTGTATTGACATTTAATCTCCTTTGATGTAATATAAACATATGAACAGATATTCATATAAATAAAATATCTGATGAATAATGTTTAGGAACATATATAACAAGATATGAAACAAGATATGTCTAATAAGTATTAGAAATAGACAATAAATTAACTTATAATACAGGATAGAAACTTTCACTATTATCAAAGGAGATATCATGGAAGAAACATTGTTGTTGAAGGATTTGAACTGTGCGAACTGCGCAGCAAAAATTGAAGATCGTATCCGTAAAATGGATGTTGTAGAGACTGCCAATTTTACACTTGCTACACATCAATTAAAATTAACCGGCTCTTGGGAAGACCGCGAAGCTCTTAAACGTGACATTCAAGACATTTGTGATGCCATCGAAGAGGGCGTTACAGTAGCTGATTATGAACGTAAATCTAAAGCGACTATGGATGACCATGGTCATGATCACGACCACGGTAGTGATGCTGTAACAATTGCAGTCATCGTAGCAGGCTTGTTATTCATGCTTTATGAAGTTTTGTCATCCTTTGTCCCATCCATCAGCTTGCCAGAGAGTATTGAGACTCCAATTTACTATGTTGCGTATATTCTTCTTGCGTTCCCAGTATTGCGTATCGCAGGTCGTAATATCTTAAAAGGTCAAGTATTTGATGAGAACTTCTTGATGTCTATCGCTACATTGGGCGCCATTGCAATCGACGCATTGCCTGAAGCAGTAGGCGTTATCTTGTTTTACCGTATTGGTGAGTTCTTCGAAGAAAAAGCAACTGATCGTAGTCGTACAGAAATCATGAACGCTGTCGATATGCGTCCTCAAGAGGTGCGCGTTGTAGACACAGGCTGTGGCGGTGAAATCGTAGTTATGGCTCCTGAAAAGGTTGAAGTAGGCTGGACTATCGAAGTTCGCCCTGGCGATTTAATCCCTCTAGATGGTACAGTTCTAGAAGGTGAAACACGTGTTAATACAGCTCCTGTAACGGTGAACCTGTACCTATTTCGCGCCATACCTGGCACACAACTCATGTCTGGTTGCATCAACGAATCTGGGCGCATTACGATGCGTGTGGACAAGGTTCTTGAAGAATCCATAGTTACTAAAATTCTTGATGCCGTGGAAAATGCAGCATCTTCTAAACCTAAAATCGACCGTTTTATCACGCGTTTCGCTCGCGTATACACACCAATCGTTGTAGCTTTTGCATTGGCTGTAGCTATCATTCCGTCCCTTATTACAGGTGAATGGCATAAATGGATTTTCACAGCCTTAACATTCCTCGTTATTTTCTTGCCCATGTGCATTGGTGCTTAGCGTGCCACTCGCATTCTTCTCCGGTATCGGCAATGCGTCTAAACACGGTATCTTGCTTAAAAGGTGGTCGCGTTATCGAGGCTTTGGCTAATGTGAAAGCAGTAGCTCTCGACAAAACTGGGTACCATCACATCTGGTGAATTTAAAGTACAAAACGTAGAAAACCGTGGCTCCCATGTGAGCAATGCTCAATTGCTATCCATGGCTTCAGCTATTGAGCAGTATCTACACATCCAATCACAACAAGTATCGTTTCTGAAGCAAAGGAACAAGGCATTACTGTAGAGGCTTCTGATTTCGTTCAAGAATTAGCCAGTGAAGGTATGGTGGGCATGGTTGACGGCCAACAAGTACTCGTTGGTAACCGTCGTCTTATGGAACGCTATGCTGTTCAAGGTTATCCAACAGAAGCTACTGAATACGGCACAGAAGTTCTGGTCGCAGAAGGTAATGTATACCTTGGTCGCATCATCATCGCCGATGAAGCTCGTCCAGATTCCGCAGAAGCGATTGCTGATCTTAATGGTCAAGATATTAAAACTGTCATGCTTACAGGTGATGCTGAAGCAAGTGCTAAGTATATTGCCAAAAGAAACTGGCGTAAGTGCCGTTCGTGCTCAATTGTTGCCACAAGATAAATTGTCCGTTGTACAAGATATTCGCTCTGAATATGGTCCAACCATGTTCGTAGGGGACGGCATCAACGATGCTCCAGTGCTTGCTGGTGCTGACGTAGGTGGTGCGATGGGTAGTGGTGCTGATGCGGCTATCGAGGCGGCAGATGTTGTGTTCATGCGTCCATCCTTGACTGCTATTGCACATATCCTTGACTTGTCCAAAGCGACGTTGCGCGTAGCATGGCAAAACGTAGTATTCGCTATTGCCGTTAAAATTCTTATCATGGCACTAGGCCTTATGGGCTATGCATCCATGTAGTGGGCGGTATTTGGTGATACTGGCGTATCCATCCTTTGTATTTTGAACTCTATTCGTATCTTGCGCCGTTAATTTGGTGAAAGTAATCTTATAGAACCATACAGGAATATAACAAATGATATTATTCTGGTCTGACAGAGTAGGATAAAACAAATAACCTCTATATTAGCGACAAGCTAGTATAGAGGTTATTTTCTAAGATTTAACCTAATGATATATTGCTGATTATTTGTTTGCATCTTACCCACTGTAAGTTTTAGTGGTTTAATCTTTTGGTGGATTTTTAGTTTAGTAGTCTTATTAATCTATCTGTTCGCTAGATTTTTTTGGTAGATTTGATATAAAAATGTTTTTGAGATGCTTTTAACATATACAATTGTGCATTGTTAATAGACATAAAGTGATTTATGTATATACTACATAAACAAAAACTTTCACAATTGAATTGAATAATAGCTATAAAATAGTATATAATTTATTAGATGATTACTATATGTTCGTTGGAAGGAGGGATAGCATGATCACGGTGTACAAACACATAGAAGAAGAGTTAGTTTCAGACTGCACTGTATCAGATGCACAAAAAGGTTCTTGGGTAAATTTGGTGAACCCAGACCCCGATGAGTTGTCCCTCATCAATATTTTTGACGGAAATTCCAACGGACGTTTTTAAAGACCGCCCTCGATATGGAAGAACGTTCTCACGTGGAATTAGAGGATAATTATATTTTTCGTGGTTATCAACATTCCTGCGATTCGTGGTAATGATATGTACGATACGGTGCCACTTGGTATCTTTTTGACTCTGACTTTTTATTACCGTATGTCTTGAAGAGTCCGAGGTGTTGTATCCGTTCATTTCAAACCAACTGTCTACGTTCTATACGTATAAAAGACACAGTTCTTGTTCCAAATCTTGTACCGTACAGCGACGTTGTTCTTGCGTTATTTGCAACAAATCAATCGCCGTACACAGACGACATTGAAATCCAATTGCGTCATACAACAAAGAACAAAGACTTCTTCCAATTGTTGGAATTACAGAAATCCATGACGTACTTTACCTCTGCGTTGCGTACGAATGGTACCGTTATGGAACGTCTATTGCGCTTGCGTGGACACAGTACTTATAGACATTTGCTCAAGATGTATGAAGAGGATGAGGACTTACTAGAGGACGTTATCATCGAGAATAAACAGGCCATCGAGATGGTTGAAATGTATTCTAATATCTTGATGAATATGATGAATGCCTTCACATCTATTATCTCTAATAACCTCAACATGGTTATGAAAATGTTGGCAACCCTTACCATTACAATGGCTGTGCCAACCATCATATTCAGTTTGTGGGGGACAAACGTGCACTTGCCGTTCCAAGATGATCCAGACGGTTTTGTGAAAGTTGTCATTATTTCTGTTATTTGCTCTGCCATCGCCATCTTTGGCATGTGGAAAAAAGACTTGTTCTAATATTTGAGAGTTGTTGAATGCTTAATTCCATGTAAATAGATGAAAGCATAATTTGATAGTAAATAGTTGAAAACTTTTATTCAACATTAAATACACATGGAAAAAGCTGGCTTTGAGCCAGCTTTTTCTTCTCTATATTACGTTATTGTATTATTGGGCCAATCTGATATAATAATACCGTTATGGAGAGGTGTCCGAGTGGTTTAAAGGAGCTGGTCTTGAAAAACCAGTGACTCCGCAAGAGCCGTAGGTTCGAATCCACCTCTCCGCCACAATTTAAAATATGTCAGGTTTGCACTGCACCCAAAATTAGACATGATTTGGGGTGCATTTTCTCTCTCAAAGTATATTAAATAAATTATATAATCAAAACTTGGTTAGTCAATGTAAAATCATATGCAAAAGTAACTTTTAACGCAAGAGATTCAAATTTACTATCTTGAGATATTTAAATAAATACAGTTTATCCAGTTAAGCGACTTATTGAGTGGCTAAGTTTATATTGAATAAAATTTAAGAAGCTTTTACTACTGTAAAAATCAAGATTAAAGGAATTATTGATATCTAAAAGTAGAAATATCGTAAGAGTTCTAACTTTTTATTTTATTTACTTTGTGATAGTATGAAAATGATATGAAGAGCATAGTTAAGAATATAACTTACAGTTGTACTGAAATCTGTTCTTTGAGAATGTATTTGACTTATTTATAAATATTAGTGTTATGAGTAATAGTTTTTAATTACTCTGTCTTGTAAATAATAAATTCCATATTAATTTAGAGCATATTATATAAATAAAAGACTTTAGATACATTTTATAGAGCTGTTATTTTTGAATAGTAACTATTTCAAAGGAATCGATATGACACGTTTTTGATCAGAAAAATATTATATTAGCACAAGTTCAAGAGAAAGATTTGAATTCGTTTCTCGTAAGTTTTGATATTGATGATAATGAAATCTACTTTATCAATTAGATAAATTTACAGAGGCAATCATTAATGTTATTCCTGAATACGTGTTTGCCTCTTATGAAGATCCAAATATTCCGAGCATCAAGTAATTGAAAAGCTTCGTGAAGCTGCAAAAAGTATATATAAAATAAAAGACTTTGAACTTATGTATAGGTACTATGTGGAGAAAGATGATTCTGTTTTAACAGAGATTAAACCCTAATAATAGAGGGAGTTCGGCGAATTAATTTTACATTTATTATTACGGGACTTTAAAGGCACTATTCCATTGATTTCAAAAGTGTATTTTAAAGATTCGACAGGCGTTCCCACATGGGTTTGATGCGGTACATATTTCTCAGAGGAAAAAAATTTTATGGTTGGGAGAAAGTAAGTTCTATCAAGATGGTAAAGGTGGATTAAGAGAATTATTAAATGATTTAGAAAATCATTTTTAAGAAGGATTACTGGATGAACAATTTACAGTTGTATTTAAAGTGTTAATCAAATACCTCAACGTGAAGAATGGATAGAAATATTAAATACATGTACCTTATTAAAAAGAACAGGTAAAAATGATTAATATCCCAATGTTATGCACTTATGAACATGATATATATTCTAGATATTCCGATTTGCAATGTGAAGAGGCGGTACAGTATCATGAGTCGAACATTCGTGATTTAAAAAGTATTTTGATGACCATAATAATCATACGTTAAAAAGCGTATTGAATGTAATATTATTTTATTTCCTATAAAAAGAGAACTTGTGAAAAATTACATGAGCGATTATATCATATGCAAAGCATGTAAGGATGTACTTATGATAGACTATATGAGAAGAATTAATCAGGGAACTCCCTTAAGTTATGATGAAAGTTTTTATATTGCAAGAATCTGCTCTATTAAATTGTCTAAGCGTGATAATAAAAGAGCAATCTGTAGCTCACAAGATTGTAATTCATATATTAAATAATTGGAACCTTATTCCTCCTGAAACATATCCAATATGGACTGATATTATAGAGGCTTTTAGGATTCTATCCTTATCTTGAAAATAAGACGACCATGGTTCTTGAAACATTTTTCTGATAAGATACGACGAGAATCACATTTGTCTGAGCATCTTCCATTAATATATATGCATAAAGAGCAAAAAGTTCTTTCTGATTATTTGCTATCTGGCAAGAATGTCATAGCAAGTGCACCCACTAGTTTTGGTAAGAGCTTATTAATAGAAGAAATTGTTGCATCAAAAATATAATAATATCGTAATTATTCAACCAACACTTGCACTATTAGATGAAACACGTTTGAAATTAAAGAAGTATTCTTCAAGTTATAAAATTATTGTTCGTACTAAACAATCAGCAGCAACGGATAAAGGTAATTTATTTTTGTTAACTGCAGAAAGAGTTATGGAATACGAGTTATTGCCTAAAATTGATTTATTAATTATAGATGGGTTTTATAAGATGAGCCTTAAACGTATTGATGATCGATCAGATACGTTAAATAATGCTTTTCTTAAAAATCATAGGAAAAGTATAATTCAAAGTTCTATTTTTTAGGACCTAATATGATGGTATACAGACGGTTTTTGCAGAAATATAATGCAATATTTTTATAAATCAGATTACTCTCTTGTAGATTGTAAATGTAGTTGATATGACTGACTCAATAGATTTATCTAAAAGAATACTGAAAATAGAGCATGAAAAATGTAAGCAACTTTGTATATTACTTGATAAATTAAAAGATGAACAAACATTAATTTATTGCTCTAGCCTAACAAGAGCTCGACGTTTTTGCAAAGATGTATTTAGAACATTTAATTGCCCAAAATAATTCTACTGATTATTCGTTAGCTTTAATTAAATGGATTGAATTAAATATTTCTAAAAGTGGAGTTTAGTAGATTTATTAAGTCATGGGATTGCTATACATGATGGTTCGCTTCAAAAGCATATAGGTGCATCAATAATTAAATATTTTAACGAGAAAAATTGAGGTGCATTTTTGTACATCCACAATTATTGAAGGTGTAAATACAAGTGCAAAAATGTAGTTTTATTTGATGGTTTTTAAAGGGAATAAAGCTATCGATTATTTTGATTATAGCAATATTAAGGGACGATCAGGTAGATTGATGGAACATTATGTAGGTCGTATATATAATTTTGTTAAAGCTCAACTAAAGAATCAGTTATTATTGATATTCCTTTTTTTGAGCAGAATCCTGTATCTGATGAAATACTTGTTAATATTCCAAAAAGAGATTTAAAGAATAATGTAAAACAACGATATAAAGAACTATATAAAATTCCTCCTAAGCTATTAGATATTATTAAGCGTAATGGAGTTTCTGTTGATGGACAGATAAATATATTCTATAAATTAAATCAAGATATTAATTCGGATATGTATGATATAGTCGCTTGGTCTCAAATGCCTAATTGGAATAATATGCTATATGTTCTAGAATTAGCTGAAAAAATTTATTTAGAATTGATAACCATGATGTTTATTCTATTAAACAATTAGTACTATATCTTGATATCTATAGGGAAAAAGTAAAAACATTATGGAGATTGTCAAACATATTTATGATTATAAATTATCGCGGGTACGAAGCGAAACAGCTAAAAATAGAAGTAAATATTATGATGAATCTATGAGAAGCTTTTCATATTTATCGGCATTGGTTTTTATTTACTATTCCTAAAGTATTTCGTGTTGTTGAAAGTTTACAACATTATGTTTGTGAATGTAATAGGCAGGTTCTTATAGCTATTTTTATTCAACAATTGGAAAATGACTTTATTGCAGAACACTTATCTATATTAGTTGAATTCAATTGTACCTATTGGTGCAGTTAGAAAGTTAGAGGATAGAATCCTAGGAATATGACTGATGATGAGGTTATGTGCATATATTCAAAAATAAAGAGCAACTTACATCAGACTGGATTCCATATGAGAAAGATAAGCTGAATCAGTGTTTTTAATTTTAGTGTTTAATAATTAAATTTATTTTTGACAGAGCTTTGTAGTTAATCCTTTCTTAATATGATATGCTATCTATATATTTATTAGATATTCTGTAGAAAAGGGCTCGTATGAATCGACTTAGTTTCTCGCGAACTCAAATATTAATTCTCCTTAGCGTGTGGCTCACGTTCTTGTTAAAGCTTTGTTATGCGCTTGTCTTGGGCATCTGTTATGCCTATCCTCAATGAGGCGTTGCATTTTACAGCTAAAATGGGGTCTCAACACATTTCGGCCTTTTTACTTTGGTTATGCGTTAACGGTATTGCCAGGTATCTTAGCCGATAAAAATCGGCTACAGACGTACTATCTTGTTTAGTTTGATTGGTATGGCCACTGTAACAGCTTTGATGAGTACCATTACAGACTATAACATGGCTTGGGGCTTGCGCTTCTTATTAGGGATTATGTCTGGTCCTGTACAAGCTTCTTGCTTGAGTGCTATCGGCGATCACTTCGGTCCGAACCAACGGGGTGCGGCCGTAGGTATCTTCATGAGTTGTACCTCCTTTGGTATTACTACGGTAAACCTTTCACGCACCCTATGTGGCTACATATCAGTTGGCAAACTGCATTCCTTGCTACAGCCATCTTACCGTTGGTAGTACTCGTATTATGTTACTTCACGGTGCGTAAGCCGAGTGCAGAAATTCTCGCACAACGAGAAGCAGAGGCTTCTGAAGCGGCTGCTAAGCTTGGCGTAGGACAAACGTCTTTAGTAGAAAACTTGAAGCATATCGTTTCAAACCGTAACATTTGTTGCTTGGCAATTGCTGGCTTCTTCGCCACAGGTACGACTTGGGGCGTAACGCAATGGGCGAACTTATACATGGTTAAACAATTAGGTGTAACGGCTATCTATGCGGCCAAGTCATGAGCGTGTTCGGTACGGCTGCGCTAATTGCGAAACCAACGATCGGTATTTTTATCTGATATCTTACCAATTAAGAAGAACCATTTAGCGGCTCTCGTTATGTTCTTGTTTGGGCCAGCTTTAATTTTGTTTGCAAGCACGTCAAATCCAAATATGCTCTTTGTAACAGGTCCGATTCTTGGTATTGGGGCCTTCATGCATAGTGCGTTGACCAATGCTCTCGTAGTTCAATCTGCGCACCTCATTTGCGCGGTACTACAGCGGGCTTTGTAAACTTGTTTAACCAAATTGGTGCACTCTCTGGCACCACTTCTCTTGGGCAATGTCCTTGTCATGACGGGTAGCTACCAAATGTCTTTGATGTCTATCGCTATAGCTCCTATTATTGGTGCATGTGCATTATTCTTTATTCGTCTTAAATAATATAAATGGATCCGTACATGAATTGCTCTTCTAAAAATTGCGATCTAATTGGAGGGCAGTTCAAAACGGATCCTTTTTGTAATTAATATGTATATTGTGTATGGTGTTCTTTTTATTATATGATTGAGTCATAGTACAGGAGGGAGGGGTGAAGATGGAAATCATCTGTTTTGGCGATAGCATTACGCGTGGCTATGATGTGCCCTATGGACGCGGTTGGGTCGAAATCTGTGATGCATCCATAGAGGGTGTTAATTTTACAAACTACGGTGAAGATGGCTGCTCCGTACAGGGATGATATATAATATTGAAAATTGGGCGGTTACTGCTGTATCCGATCCAACACGTTATATTTTCTTGATGTGTGGCACTAACGATATTTTACAAGGTCGAGATAGTACCTATGTGTACAAGGCTTTGGTGAAAGCTATTGAGCTTGCTAGTACAAAAGGGACGGTAATCATCGGTTTAGAAACTCAAATTGATAGCGATATGGACGGATTGGATCTGGTTGTACGAGAGGTTAATGAACAGCTAAAAGCTTACGCAGAGGCGCATAATATTAAAGTTATAGATTTCTATACTACCTTGTTTGAAGCAGATCAAATTGGACAAATTGTCTTTGCCGGAGAGGTTCATCCCAACGAGCGTGGTTATCGATTAATAGCGTATAAGGCATTAGAGGTCTTTACGCGATTATAACGGAGCTATAATAGAACTGGAACGGGACTATAATACAACGTAATATAAAGAACATAAAAACTCCCCTAATGAGTTGCCTCATTGGGGAGTTAGTGATTTATAGTCTTTTGTGCTAGCGAAAGTTGGGGCTTTTCACAGATAAAATTAAATTCGTAACGAATTATTTTTTTAGATTTAGTAGATACTTTTGTTATTGGACACCTTAGCAGATTGTGCAATTGCGTATGCAGTGCCTTTTACTAAATCAGAAGCTTCAGCAGTGTTGCCAGATACGGTTACAGTCGCTACAGTGTCTTCAGTTACTGCGAATAATGCAGTTGCGTAAGGATGTTGCGCACCATTTGGTACAGTTACAGCACCGGATTTAACAACGATGTAACGACCGTTGTTGTTGAAAGATATCATAATGAGTGCTTGTTTTACACCATCATAGCTTTCATTGTAAGCGAACAATGCAGCTACTTCACCACTTGCTACTTGACCAGATTGTTGCATGGAACGCAATTTAGCACTGCTACAGCTGTTGGTTGAGTCATGTTTACAGTGATGCGAAAAGAGTTGTTATTTACAACTGCTTCAGTGATTACGTTTGTAGAGAATACATTCGCAACACCGTTGCCAGCACGGTTGTAAGAGCTAGCAGTTTTAACTTGGTAGCCATTAGTGTATGCAGGCAAGTCATATGTGTAAGTTTTGCCATTTAACAATAAGTCAAACGCGTTTAATTGGTTAGCTTTGTAGCGAGAAACGTAGGAGCTGCCGTTGCCATTAGCTGTTACGGAGTTTACAGTTTCTTGGTATACCGGTTGGGCTTCAGTAGGGATAGGATCCATGATTTGAAGACCTACAGCTGTTGTTTGTGGTGCCACAAAGATTGGATCAGCCTAATTCTTTAGATACAGGCATTTGTTGAGCCATATCGCCTGCTGTATAAGGCACTGCTGGCAATGGTTTGTAACTCTGGGGCGCGGTGCACTTGTGGCATAACTAGTTTGGTAAGCTGGCGTAGCCGCTTGTGGTGCAGGATAAGAATATTGCTCTGCTGAAGCACGTTCATAAGCGCGTGCATTAGCATCGATAGTTGCAGCAAAAAGCAGAGAAAGACATTGTTGTCGCTGCAAATACTGCAAAAAGCAGTTGCTAAATGTTTTTGTCTCATAATTTACTCCCTAAATACATGATTTTACAAACTAACACAGATACTAACTTGTATTATATAGGAATTCATGCTAATTGTAAATAAAATATAAAATATTATCTTAATTATAAATAAATATAATCAGATGAGTCAAATATTGTACAATTAGCCATAGAATCGTCATTACTATATAATAATAATCAGTATAGTAATTTATTATATCGAAAAACTTCGTTTAATGCTATATCTACATGTATAGTGCTACAACTAATTTGTGTAGTGCTATATCTAATGCGTTAAACTGATATGAGCAACATACATTTGTGAATTACATCAATTGAGATGGTGAAAGTTTCACTAGGGAGGTCTCATGAGTATTAGCGTCTGATATGGACGGCTGGATCAGGCAAGACACGTGCCGTATATGAGCGCATCCGTCAGGTCATGACAGATTGTCCAGGGGAGACCAATAATTTTGCTTGTTCCTGAAGCCTGCCACCTATCGGGTGCGGGAGTTAGCTGAATTTATGCCCTGAAAAAGGCTTTACTACAGTTCGATGTCGTAGGCTTTGGGCGTTTGGGTTTATCAGGTATATCAATCGATAGGCTCAAAAGGGCTGGTCAATCAAGTTTATCAAGCTTTGGCCGGTCTATGTTGTCGCCTTGTAATGAAACGAGAAAGCAAAAAGGAACTAGGGCTGTTAGAACAGGCACACAGCGACCTGAGTTTTTCCTCCGATGTGCAACAGCTCTTTTTCTGAATTCCGCGCCTTTCGTGTAGGCCCCTGCTGACCTAGAACGAGGGCAGAGATCTGTTAAAAATAATGTATTACAAAAGAAATTGCACGAGCTAGTATCTGTATGTCTGCCTATGAAGAGACTCAGTCGACATGGGGAGCGTGACATCGATCCTATCATGGAAATCGTAGAGGCTTTGCCACAATCTCCTCTCATGGAGAATAGCCATGTCTTTATCGATGGTTTTCATTGGTTTACGCCCACACACTACGAGCTGATTTATACCTTGTTTGACTTGGCAAAGGAAGCCGTTATTACTATCGATTTACCGATGGCTCCCAAAGGCGTTAAATTTAGCTCGTCGAGGGAGCATCTCTTCAGCCGCCCTTTAGAGATTTACGACACCTTAGTTGCTCGTTGCGGCTCTAATATCAACTGGGTTGGCTTTGATGGGAAACGAGGCCCTCAAATCGTTCAAGAGCTAGAGGCTAATTACTTTTGCTAGCCCTAGTAAGAAAAATACTACAGATGCAACGATTCCGCTTATTCGAGGCTATAACCAGGGAACGCTGAAGCCGATGCGGTGGCTCGTCGCATTTTAGCCTATATAGAATCATCTGAAGAGGCTCATTACCGAGATGTATGTATCATGCTCCGTGAGTCTGAAACCTATGGTGACACTTTTAGAAAAGGTCTTTGCTCGCTACGGTATTCCGCACTTTATTGATCGTCAGCGCCTATGAAAAACCATCCATTAGGTGAGCTATTGACGGCTCTCTTTGATATCGTGCGTCATAACTATAGTCGAGACAGCATGTTTCTCTGCTCAAGACAGACTTGATGCCGCTTACTCGTGAGGGCTGTAGATGAGTTAGAGAACTACGTTCTGAGTTTGGTATCGACCATTATAAATGGGAACGTGAAAGCTGGCCGCGCCTACCACGAGGCTTTCATGAGGGGCAAGATGAAGAGAGCTACGTAGATGCACCACGCAGAGCACGTGTTAACAAAGCAAGAGAAACTATTATGGATATATTATCTCCATGGTTTGACTTTGCTGCTAATGCGGAGGGTCATACAGGGGCTGAGTGGGGTACACAACTTTATGGTTTATTAGAAATCTTACAAGTGCCAGAGCGGCTCTATGAATGGGCGAAGGACGCAGAAACTATAGGTGATCAAGAATCCAAAGCTAGTCATGAACAGATGTATAATGCGGTTCTTTCCTTTATAGACGAAATTTCTATGGTCATGAAGGATGAAATATTGACTCTGGATGAGATGATGCTCCTCCTCGAAGAAGGCCTTAGCGATGTAAACTACTCTATGATTCCACCTTCTTTAGATCATGTGGTGATTACTACCATCGAACGTGGCTACAGCCAGTGGTGGCCTAAGGTGTTTGTAATGGGTCTCAACCAAGGCGTATTCCCTCAAAAGTATGGGAGATGAAGGCCTCATCAAGGATAAGGGCGTCAAGGAGTGGCCGATGCAGGCATTACCTCAGCAGAAGGGGCCTTGCCGAAGGCTTTTCAACGAGAATTTTTCTATTATATCTCGCCATGACACGGGCATCCGATTCGTTGACCTTGTCCTATGCAGGCTCTGGTGAGGATGGAACAGGTCTTGAGCCATCCCTCGTTGTGAAAGCGATTAGAATCTCTTGGGTACATAGATCAGGCAGTAGATATTCCTCTCTCCATTGCACCTGATACAGAGGCAGATTACGTGTGGCGCCCACTCCAAAGTCTGTCATGTTATCCGAGCGTTGGGGGCTCTCTTTAGTGGTTATGAGGTCAATCCTCTTTGGTGGGGTCTCTATAACTGGGCTCGTGAAAGCGAAACCTATCGTCCTCGTTTAGCGGAGGTGTCACGTGGCATTCGAGATAACAACGATGTGCCTGTCATAACGCAGGATTTAGTGAATGGTCTATTCTTGTCTAAAGGCTACATGTCTGGTTCTGTGACGCGCCTTGAACGATACCAACAATGTCCGTTTAAGTTCTATGCCCAATATGGTTTGAAGCTAGAACCGCGTCCAGTACGCTCCTTTGGAGCTCCTGAAATCGGTACGTTCTTGCATGCTAATTTAGAGCGCTTGAGGAATTATCTATTAGAAAACAATAAACAATGGCGTGACCTCGACGAAGAGGAACAAGAAAATCTATGCCGTACTGTGGCAGACGAAATCTTGCAAGAAAATCAGCTAGGTGAAGAAAGCGAGCGATGCCTACCAAAAAGGCCATTGAACAGCGTGTACAGAGAACATTACATGTGACGGTGAGCCGCCTCGTAGAGTGGTCTAAGCGCAGCGATTTTGATACGAAGTATTTAGAGCAAGACTTTTGGTCGTCAAGGTGGCTGGGAATCCTATTCGGGTCCCTCTTGGTGAGACCGTTACTTAGCGACTCATCGGTCAAATCTGACCGCATCGACGAATATACACGGGATGATCAAACCTATGGCATGGTTATCGACTACAAGTCAGGGTGGTGCTCATGTGACGGCCCAAGATGTCTATTATGGACTTAAACTACAACTCATGACCCTATCTATTGGCTTTGGAGTCCGCTTAGGTAAAACACATGGCGGATCTATGTCCCCTGCAGCGGTGGTTTACTCTTACGTGAAGAACCCTAAAATCCCTGCTGATGCGCCTATATCTTTATGAAGATGCGGTTTTCGTTAGCTAATGAAAGCGATGCTTTGGCAAAACAGTGGGTACTTCTCCGATGATATAGAGTTGTTGACGCATATTGACAATAAGTTCTTGTCCTATGGATTCTAAGCGAGACCTTATGTGCCGATTGCTACGAAAAAGATCAAACCATTTCAGCAGAGATTTGCGGAAGGTTAAGTCTACAGGTGAATTTGACGTAGTAATGCCGCTATACAAATCACGTGATGGCTGAGACGGGTACGTACACATTGGGAAACGGGCAGTTCCGATTAAGCCATATCAATTGAATGGCCTTAGACCTTGTACATTCTGCGATTACAGAACGGTATGTCGCTTTGACTCTAGCCGTAATCGATATAGTTATTTGTCTAGATTGTCCAGAGAATGACGCATTAGAACGGATGAAAGAGGTCTTAAATGACAGAAATAATAGCAATCGAATGTAATAACAGTAACGAGCAATAGAAATAATATGACGAAATAAAGAGGGAGGTGAAAACCATGGGTGTTAAATGGACGCCAGAGCAGGAGTCTGCTATTATAGCGCCTAAGGATTCCTCCTTAGATAATCAGACCTTACTTGTTGCGGCCGCTGCCGGTTCAGGTAAGACAGCGGTCCTAGTAGAACGCATTATTACGCGCCTTAAGGACATGGATAATCCCTTATCTGTTCAAGAACTCATGGTTGTAACTTTCACAAAGGCCGCAGCTCAAGAGATGAGTGCTCGTATTGGCCTTGCCTTGGCTAAAGCCATGGAATCTACAGATGATGCTGCACTACAGCGCGCCTTGAACGACAGCTCAATCTGTTGCCCTCAACCATATTTCTACATTGCACTCCTTTTGCCAATGGGTAATCCGGTCCTATTTCTATAAGCTCGACATTAATCCGACAGCGCGCATCGGCAGTGAAGCAGAAATGGCATTGTACAACGAGAGGTATTAGCCGATTTTATTAACTAAATCCTATGAAGAGGGCCTTTATAATATCTATGAGCTAGCGGATTTCTTCAGCGATGATAAATCTGATGCAGGCTTAACGGCGAAGATTATGTCCCTGTATAACTACGCCATGTCCCTCGCTAATCCCGATGGATGGCTACGAAAAGCCTTAGAGCCTTATAGAGGCGATGACTATAAACCCTAGTGATACGTTGTGGGGTGAATATATGGTCGAATCACATGGCTGTCATCAATCGCATTCGAGAGCGCTTAGAGCAGATGGAACAAATCTTGCTCGATCCGACCGGGCCTCATAAATGGCAAAATATATACGATAATCAACTGGCTGCACTAGGCATGCTTTCAGCGGCTCAAACTTGGGGCGACATGGGGAAGTTTGTAAACATATGGATACCTTTATTAAGGATCAGTTCCGTATGGGTTCAAAAAGAGCGCAAGCCTATGACCCTATATTGGTGGCAGAGTTTAAATCTTTGGGTGGTCAAAATAAAGATGACCTTAAAGCTATGCAAGCCGCTATATTCACCGTTCCGGAAGCTACCTTGCAAGACCAGTTCAAGGCTCAATATCCAATCATAGAAGGGTTAGTAGAGCTCACAATTGCGTTCCATCAAGCATCGGGATATGAAACAAGAGCAGACATCATGGATTTCAGCGACTGAGCATTTATGTTGGCCCTTCTCGTTGAGCCTGGCACAGAAGGATGATCCTCAGCCATCTGAAGTGGCGAAGGAACTGCAAGATACGTTCAAAGAAATCATGGTCGATGAATACCAAGATACGAACGGCGTGCAAGAGACGATTATTAACTTGATTTCTCGCATCGATAATAGGTTCTATCTGGGGGACGTGAAGCAGGCTATTTATAGCTTCCGTATGGCCGACAGTTCTCTGTTCATGGAGAAATATAATACGTACGGCAGCAATGATGTGGTAGAACGTCGTATCGACTCTGGCGAAGAATTTCCGAACTCGACGAAAATATCTTGGCGCAAACGAATTTCTTGTTCTATCAAATCATGACGGAAGAGGCAGAGCTCAGTCATACAGAGGCTGAATCGCTCATTCCTGGCCGCATCTGTAGAGGATGCGCCAGAGGATTGGATCGGTGGTGACGTGGGATTACAGCTCTTAGATGTGAGTAAGGATACCCTTGGTGCTAGTGAAAGTGACGAAGATGAAGGGATGATCCTGAAAATAACGAGCGTGAGCTAGATTTTCATCATTCAAAAATCAAAAGAAATCTATGTTGCTAAGAAGCGGTGCAAAAATCCAGATGGCACATTCCGTCAAATCGAGTGGCGAGACTTTGCTATTTTGCGCAGATCCTTAGCGGGCTGGGGCACCCGTGCCCGTAGAAGCCATGCGGCAAGCGGGGATTCCTGCGGTTGTAAATGAGCGAGACGGTTATTTTGAAGCACAAGAGATTCAACTCTTATTGGCGTTGTTATCCATCATAGATAATCCTGAACAAGATTTGCCGATGGCTGCCGTGTTGCACTCTGGCCTGGTAGGCCTTGATGCCAACGAACTAGGTGCATTGCGCCTGTCTGGTGAGGGCTCCTTATGGTCTCTTATGCCAGCCCTATGCACAAGAGGCTCAAGATGAGCGTTTATTAGACTTTATTGGTCATATGGAAAGATGGCGCACCCTGTCGCGTCGTCACGGTGTGACCGACTTGTTGTGGGATATTTACGAATCTCAAGACTATGTAAACTATGTGGGAGCTATGCCGAATGGCCTCGTTCGTCGTGCCAATGTGCTCGCCTTATACGATAGAGCCAAGGGCTATGAAGCCTCTGGCTTCCGAGGGCTCTTTAGGTTCTTGCGCTTTTGTGGAAAGCTTGCTGACAGTAATCAAGATATGCCACTTGCCAATGTGGTGAGTGAGGCGGACAATGGTGCGCCTCATGACCATCCATAAAGTAAGGGCCTTGAATTCCCTGTAGTGTTCCTATCTGGTGTACAAAAAAGATTCAATATGATGGACTTGCGTTCAGAGCTTCTTATCGATAAAAATGCAGGTCTTGGTTTGAAAGGGTATTTCCCAGATATTCGAGTGTCCTTCCCGACCATGCCTTGGTTTTATGTGAAAGACGTAAAAGAAGCGGCCCTCAAGGCGGAGGAGCAGCGCATTCTCTATGTTGCCTTGACACGGGCACGAGATAAGCTGTTCATGACAGGCTTTATTAAAGGCTTTAAAAATTCTAAAGGTGTGTTAAGCACCATAGGTGAGCTCATTAAAAATGCGGCTTCCGTAGAAACTCAACAGTTACCGACAGATATTATTACACAAGCTAATGCCTATCTAGACTGGATGATTATGGGCTTTGCTCGTCATTTAGATGGTGGCAATCCATTGCGCGTAGCCATTGAGTACGAAGGGCCAACTTATTTTGATTTACCGGATAAACAGTGTCGTTTAAAGGTTGAAATCCATGATGGCTCTCTTTATGGTGATCTCGATTACAAAGCGGATATCGACGAGACAACCATCAACAAGGTGCGTGAGTTAAAAGCTGTTAATTCCGTAGAATTACCGCAGGAAATCGTGGACCGTTTTAACTATACCTATCCATACAACGATGCTACACGACGTACTGCTAAAATTTCCGTTAGTGAATTGAAGCGACGATTCCAAGAACGAGAACTTGAAGCAGGAACTATTGATACTCTAAATGAACCGATTGCAACGGTAGAAGTTTCAGCAGATGACCTAGCAAACTCCGTATTCGGTCGAAAGCCACAAGCATTACAGTCTGAAGATGATGTATTAACCGAGTGCTCAATGGGGAACCTTGATGCATGAGGCTATGCAATGGCTACCTCTTGTGACGTATACGCAAGCTTCTTTGACGAAAGAACTCGATGCACTGGTGGCGAATGGGACTTTTACAGAGGAAGAACGGAATTTATTAAGCGATACGAGTTTGTATAAATTTTTTAGCTCTGATCTTGGTAAGCGCCTTATCAATGCAAAACGTATCGAACGAGAGTTGCCGTTTAGCATGCTCTTTGAAGGAAAACGCGTATACGACACCTTAGAGGACGGGGAAAATCTGTTCCTCCAAGGTATTATTGATACGGCCTTTTGAGGAGGATGGCGAATGGGTTCTCGTAGATTACAAAACGGATCGCGTTACATCCGGAGAAGAACTCATTAAGCGCTATAAAATCCAAATGGACCTCTATAAAGAGGCCTTGCAGCGATTGACGGGAATGCCCGTGAAAGCATGTTACATTTATAGCTTCCGCTTGCATGATGCAATCATCGTGGGCTAATGTACATAGATTCTTATAATTACAAACACAAAAGCTCTCTATCTTTTGATAGAGAGCTTTTGTTACCAATTACTTGTTATATATGTGGTAGTTTAGGCAGATTTAAGGCTTTTTTTCTTTTTTGTGTTTTGCAGGTGCAAATACTTTGAGTACGCGTGGCAATACTTCAATATCCACAGGCATATCCGGACCCGCATCACCATCCATATTGGTCGATAAATCATCGACGTCAGATAGAAGTTCGATATGAGCTTTTTTCACAGTTAATGTCGTTGTATAACGAGAATTATAGATGGCACCACTGATAATGAGTGGTAATACGCTGAGAATATCGAGGATAAAATATTCCTTGAAGATAATGATACGCATATAACCATCATCTACTGAGGCTTGTGGCATAAAAACGCTCAAAGCTAGAGACTACATTGGTAAGTAGGGCTAAAACGAGGAGATTTGCAGATGAAATCGTCGTCCTCTGTTTTGATGCGGTACGTGTAGTCCTTTGTAGTGAACAATGCTTGGCCTGCTCTCAAGAAATACGCGAGAGGGCCGAGTATGCTTTTTTCCTTTGGTGTAACCTCATCTACAACTTTAGGAATAACGCCAGCTGCAATGTTATTGCAGAAATACCGATCATTACAACGGCCGATATCAATGGTTCGAGTTTCATTGATATCGATACGCCTGATAGCTTGTGTTGGATTTTGGTGAATGCCGAGCGCACGAGACATATCATTTACTGTACCAACGGGGATAAATCCAAAGGTACAGGAGAATCCACCTTGGGCAATACCATTAACGGTTTCGTTAACAGTGCCGTCACCACCCATGCAAAAATACGGCATCAAACCCGCGTTCACAAGCTGCTCTTAGCGAAACGTGTAGCATCGTCTTCGCCTCTGGTGAATTTTGACCTCAATCGTTTCGAACAAGGTACTCAATTTCCATTGTAAAATCGAGGGCGTAACGACGCGCTGCACCGCCTCCTGAGACAGGGGTTGATGATAATCAAACAACGGCTCATAGTATACTTCCTTACTTTCAAAAATGAGATATAGCTATTATCTATAGTTAAATTGACAGTCTTAATGATGAGTTCTATAATTGTAATGTATGCACTTAATTTTCGCACAACATACTGTCTAAGATATGTTGTATACTATATTATACTCATTTTAACCGTTCTTTGAAAGTCTGAAAGCATGAATGGTTGAGTAAGGTTTAGGGACTAGTAATGGGAAGACAAAGTTCAAAAGATAAATACAAATTGTCCGCAGTGGATTCTATCGAAAGATTACCTCTCAGTGAACAAGTATATTTAACATTAAAAACAGCTATCTTAACAGGCGAATTGATGCCTCAAGAGAAGCTTAACGAAGTAAAGATTGCAGAACAATTACAAGTGAGTGCTACACCTGTGCGTGAGGCATTCCGCAAATTGGCTAAAGATAATCTCGTAGTTATCGTTCCTTGGAAAGGTGTTACTGTAAGCTGACACGCCAGAAGAAATCGTAGCGCTTTTACCAAGTTCGTGAAGTAATGGAAGGACTTGGTGCTAGATTATGTCCTCGTCATGCTACACCTGAGCAAGTACAAGAGCTAAGAACCCTTTGTAAAGAAATGCATGAAATTGAAGATGCCACAGAACGTGTTGATGTGAATAGCCGATTCCATACAATGATTGCTCATTACTCTGGCAATGAACGCATTGTAGATTATCTAGCAGGTTTTCCGTGAACGCGTTAATCGCGACATGTACATCAGTTCTTTTCAATGCTGTACGTACACATGACTGTGATGATGAACATGATCAAATCGTAGACGCTATTGAACGTCACGACGAAGTTGCTGCAGAAACAGCTATGCGTCAGCATATCAACAATGCATTTATCTTTAAAAAGCAAATGCAGAAGTACAACATAAAAACTTAATGAAGTGTAATGCCTGCTGATGCTGATGATGATGTAATAGGCATAATGACATATGAAAAGCTCCGCCATTGACGGAGCTTTTTGATTGTTATTTTGAATAGTTAATTCAATTTTCATTTAGAGTATTTCGAGCATCTTGATATAAATTAGTTATCATTTGTTGTATTTCAATTAACTGTTGTTTTTAGTCTATCAGATTAGTTTGTTCTTGTTTTGTTTCGAGACGTTCTTTTGGTGTGGTTCAGAAGCTCTAGTCGTTTATAGTGTGATGTTAGGTGCGCATTACAGTTTTTATAATCTACAACACGCAGTCTTACGAGGTTGACCTACGTTGATTTGAAAGGCTTGAGCGATTTTAAAAAGAATTTCAAAGACATGCCAGAGATGCCTGTACCACATTCTAATTTACTTAAATAACTACGACTGATACCAATATGACGAGCTAACTCTTGTTGAGACATATTTAGGGATACGCGAATAATGGCAATTTTACGACCCTAAACAAACATATTGATGTTGTAAAAACGGGTCTTCGTATGTGTTGATCCGCAGTTCGGTGAGCGGTGTAGACGAGGGTGCATAGGGACTCCCTTTCCTTTTCCCTACTCTCTAAATATAGTATACTGAGATTGTTAGCATCTGACTAATATAGAAAAAGTAGATAATTATCGGCTATTACAGATAATTATACGACTATGAAAGTAGTATTACATGTATGCTATAGTAATGTGATCATACCATCTAGTATGTTATCTTGAGTAGAGGAGGCAATATGGAAAAATACATAGCCGTTGCCCTCGGTGGCGCCACTGGGGCACTTATGCCGTATGGCTCTCGGTGAATGGGTGATGACAAAGGTCAGCTCTGTTTCCGTATGGTACGGTAGTAGTAAACCTCGTTGGTTGCCTCATTATCGGTCTAGTCTTAGGCCTTTATATGCAAAAAGCTAGATCTACCTCAATGGGCGAGATTCTTTCTCGTTGTAGGTGGGCTAGGTGCATTTACCACCTCTCAACCTTTTGCCTTTTGAAATGCTACAGCTTATGATGGCTGAATCCTATGTACAAGCATTGATGGTATGGTGCAGTGAAAAGTCATAGGGAGGCTTAATCCTCTGTTGGGTTGGTATGCTAATAGTGCATCCTCTGTAGCTATGTAAACATATTAATATTGAATAATAGTATTAAAGCACATTTTGATGTTATACAGTAGCGTATTTTGTTGTGTGACTTGGGAGATATTATGAAATCTATTAGAACTACAGATGCCGTAGAGGCAAACATTATTACACGATCTCGTAAGAATCGTCATCGGTGAGTTGAAAGACACGCCCTTCCGCCGTGACCATGTAATTACAGAAAGGATATTCCTAAAACTCTTGGATCTTGGTAAGGAACATGTATTTGTAATGGAGCGAGAAGATGAGGTTCTTACGACAGAGGATGCAGCTCGTGCTTTATACCATATGGCAGGCGGTGAAAACATGCACGATGGCCCTATGGCACAATGTAAAATTGAAGCCATTGCGGATGTAGATGGCCTTTTCAAGGTCGATGTAGACCGATTACATGCTATCAATAGCATTGGTGAGTTGACTATTGTGACGAGTTTCTAGCCTTACACCTGTGAAGCTGCGATAAACTAGCGAGGCATGCGTGTATTCCATTAGTTGAAGAACAACAAGTAGAAAGATGCAAAAAATTGCTGATGGTAAGCTCTTTGTTACTATAAAAAGCCGTTCGTGCGCAAAACAATGGGGATCGTTACGACTGGTTCTGAAGTATTTGAAGGTCGTATTAAAGATGCTTTCACAGCAATCATTGAAGAACGTTGTGCTGAATTTGGTGTTACAAAGGTAGCTCACGAAATTGTAACGGATAATACAGACGATATCGTGGCGGCTATCGACAAGGTGAAAGCAGCAGGCGCAGATATCATTTTCTGCACTGGCGGTATGAGCGTTGACCCAGATGATCTCACTCCAGGAGCGATTAAACGCTATGCAGATCGAGCAGTTACCTATGGATTACCTGTGTTACCAGGGTCCATGGTTTGCATTGCTTACTGTGCAGATGGCACACCAATTCTTGGTGTACCAGGTGGTGTATTGTTCAGCAAACCGACTGCTTTTGATGAAATTGTGCCACGCCTCATCGCAGATGATGAAATCACCAAAGAAGATTGTATAGCTATGGGTCATGGAGGATTCTTGGGCTAATAGGCTAGTATAACAAGATTAGCTGAATAACCAATATAGCTATTCTAAGTAATATAGCTAAAAGCAAACAATATAACTAGAATAATTAGTATAGCTAATATAATGAATATAGTTAATATAGTATACAAGGATATGAAGATAAATCTTATCTCCTTATATTGATATTATGCTATTAATTTATAGTAGTGATAATTTGATAGAATTTTATTTATAGATAAAATTGATAATTTTTATCTATTTTATTACTCGTTTGCTTCATTAATATTTAAAAAGTAGCAATAATAGTTGAGGATAATGATAATACATTAGTTTAATAATGGACATATTTTATGCTGAGTTTTGTTGAATATATATTATTAAATGATAATATATTATCCGTTGTATTTATAATTTTAGATGTGAGGAGGAATAGTAAACGATGAAAAGAAAACAAGTTGCATTATCATTGCATACTACTTGCGTTAGGCACAGGGAACTGTATTACATGTAGAAGCACAAGGAAATCCGACAGAGTAATGTCACGTCACTTTGGTGATGAAAACACGGTTACCGGTGACCATGGATAGCGGTAGGTTTCAGAAATACGGTGTCCGGTTCATATTCAACTGCTGTGGGACAGTCTTCTACCGCATCTGGTGAACTGACCAGCTATCGAGACGCAGTGCACAGGCAACTGCTAATAATACCAATGCTATTGGTCCGGAGTGCACGAGCAGAAGGTGATGCTACTGCAACCAGGCCATGGATCAGTTTTCTTCGGGCGTAATTCAAATGCCTTTGGTTCGGCCGCTAAAGCATCTGCTGGAAGCTTCTGCAGCGGTTGGCAGTAGTACACCAAAGGCTAGTGGTGTTCGAAGTACCGCTACTGGCTTCAATAGCTGAGGCGTCTGGTCATTTCTCTTCAGCATATGGTAATGATGCTGAGAGCAAAGAAATCGTTCAGTAGCCGTTGTTATAATGCACAAAGCTGAAGAGTAGCGCTGCTGCGTGTCATAATGCTAATGCTGGTCTTTGCCAGTGCTGTTGCAGTAGGTTCAGGTAATACGTGCTGCACGTGGTGGAGTTGGAATTAGTAGCAGTAATTCTGTCTCTGGCATTGATTCTGGCGCTTTTGAGTTGAAATAACGTAAGCGCAAGCAAAATACATATGTGCTGGGCGGTAATGTGTGAGCGTCAACACAAAAGGAAATATGAGTGTTCTCTTGGGCAGTAAGCATCTACCGATGAGAACATACAGCAGAAACACAAGCTAATATAAAGTGGTGATTATCAACTATTCCGGCTTTGCTGGGAGCAGGGTCGGCGCTCGTAACACGGCGTTACGGTGTTGGTGCCTCTGGTAAAGGAGCGATCAGGTGATTAATGTACCGCGTCTGGGGAGAAGTATCTTTCTGATAGCACGGATGCTGTAAAGTGGTGAGTCAATTATGTGCAGTAGCAAATACAGTGGGCGGAATTCTTAATAATCACAATACATTAATTCAAAATAATATTAATGAAATCGATAAAATAAAGATTACTTTGGAAACAATGAACGAAAATTAAAAGATCATGCAGATGTCTTTACAAAAACATGAAGATATTTTAAAATGGACTTAGTCGAAAATTAGACATCAATTAAATTAATTGTAAATCATGATAATCAAATTACTCGTTTAACTAAAAGAAAAATGCTTCGTCAAAGATGCTGATTGCTTCGTCATGAGAGATCAAATTCAAAATCGCGACATTCGAACTAATTATCAAACTGAACGTGAATAATCAGAAAACAGTGACAATCGAGAAAACGTATTTGACAATCAGAGATAAGCGTTTGAGATTATTTGAGATAATCGTGGTGATAATCATGATGCTCCGAATTGAAAATCATGGTGAGCGTATCGAGAAGTCATGAAGACGTCGTATTGAACTCCAATAATGAACTTTCAACACGGAAAAGCATTAAAAGAAGCTACACTGCGCATTTCTGCGGGTAATAATGTAGCTGTCAACTACAAGCACCAAATCTTTGGTGGTACGTGCAGTATGCAAGTATCTGTAGATAAAGTTAAAATTTAAATGAAATCTCTTTTGGACAATAAAGGTCTAAATAATGGTGGCAATAAAATCACTAATGGCTTAGCCGATAATTGGAGAAGTATCCGCTACATCTAAAGATGCCGATTAGCTTGATGCCAATTGTGTGTCAAACTACTAGCGGTATTAGCTAACAATAATTGTGAACCTGTTAAATAGCAAGAAATAGGAAAAGGTTGGTGCTGAATGCTTGGTGCATTGGCGACTATTCATCCATTGTTTTGAATCACTGATGATAAATGGATGATTTTGCTTGCTGGTTACGGTAGCTGCTGCCGGTGAAAATGCGATGGCATTAGGTGCTTTCTACAGAGCCAAATGAGAGACACTGTGTTCAGCGTAGCTGGATCCATGGGTAACAGTGAAAACATGGTCCAATGCCGGCGTTTCTTTGAAAGTGGGTCATGGTGTATGTCTACTTCTAGGTAGCTGGCTAAAGAGGTTCAGCTTTCAAAAGGCCATTGTAAAAGCCCAAAATGTAGAGATTCAACAAAGTGAAGGCATCCACGCGAATGGCTTGCCTCAGTATGACAAGAAAGACGAACTTCCTACAGTGTATGAAAGCAAAATGTGGGCTTATGAATATGTGAAAGACTTGGCGTCAAAAGGTCTTTGTTGAAGGTTATCCTGATGGCGAATTTGAGAGCGATCGTGCGATGACTCGTTATGGTATAACGCAATCATGGTACAATTTAAGGTCAAATTGATGTAAAATGGGCGTGCGATTAACATTTAATCCTGGGTGGCTCGTCTTCGGCAATTTGGGATGTATAGTGCAGTCAGAATCATTAAGAATAATGATCGTCATGATGAGCGACTTCGTAAACAATAAGAACAATAAGCAAACTAATATTACAGGGAAAAGACTTTCGTTTTGTGGTCTGTCGAGCGTAATGCAGTAATTACCCATCATGAATTAACCTTTAAACTAAGGAAGACAACAATAGTTCCTTATAAACTAAAGAAAAAACGAGGAGGCTGTGATAAACAGCCTCCTTTCATTCGAATGAGCCATTATTAATTGCGTTATTAATGATTTTACCTAGTGTGGGGTGGCTACAACGTTTTAGCGTTAGGGTATCAATCATATGGACGGCTTCGTCCAATGTAATATCTTCGCGCTTCGTTGGTGTTTCTGGGACAGCTAACGGATGATCATTTACCTACCTCACCAGAGGCAAGTATATATATATTCTTGGTTGACGGCGTCTGCCAAGATATAGCCGGCTTATAAATGTTCTTTATTGAATGCGACTCATGGTCTCTCCTTAAATAATTTGCTTTAGCACTGATCTAGATAGTCTGCAGATACTAACTCTAGTTTTGTCGTACCAAACTATTTGGAATCGGATTAAAGGGGTGATGTAAGTGGCCAAAAATGCAGATATCTACCTTATATTCTTCATGGTCCATAATCCGAAGGGGCGTTGGACTCGTTGAATGGAGGGTAGTGTAGCAATAATTTGGTTACTGGAATAATTTACTCTATATCTATAATTAAATTAGATGTTGTAATTAGATCGAATGTTGATAGAATGGGCCTTTTTTAGAACAGGTCACATCCTGTGACCTTTGTTATCCTTAAGTTCTTCAAGCATATTATGTATAGCCTTATCTATTTGCATTGCTTCAGTACGCATCACTTCTCTATCGTAAATGGTTAATCCGTTTCTGAGAGTGGGGAGTCTCAGGACAGAGGTAGGCACGCGTTGCCGGAGAAATGCAATAAGACGCGGACCTTCTTCGGTTTGGATGAGTTCTGCGGTGCCGTGACTGTATAAAAGTAATAGCGTCGCCCATGAGGGTATGCATCTTGTTTGCGTGCCCACCCAATAATCATGGTTGAATCATATATTTTACCAGAGTAAAGATGCAATTTCTTGTAGAGTAGGTACTTCCTCGAGGCGGAGGGCCCAGCTCATGTCTCCTACGAGAAAGACGATGTCTTCATCGCTTACATTAGCATTCAATGCTCTTTGATGCAGGCCCAGTGATCATTCCAGTGAGGACCAAAATATCCATCGGCTGGTTACTTAGATAGATGGAGGGTCGCCGATGGCAAATACTTTCATAAAAATCCTTTCAAATAATAACTATGGTTAAAACCATATCAAATTATCTATCAAATTATGTACAGTATATAGTTAGTGCTATTTAGTGAAAAACTTGAAAATAAAGATTAATAATATCGTGCTTGATTTTGGCGGCTCGTCCCTCATCACTGGTTGTGGAATTTTGTAGCCTACATGGGGGCGTTGTTGTAACGCGCCACTGTGATGTAATCACTTGGCGGAAATCCTCAAGATTATATACAAAGTAATTATAGGACTGGCTAAAGTTTGCTACACTAGCCAATACAAAACAAAATTTGCTGTAGTCGAAGGGCTGGCACGAACCGGTAATATCTGGTTTAAAAGTGTGTACTCAAAGAACCCGATAATCGGATGGGTAGACAAGGTAGTACGTACATCTTGATCCTCGTGCAGAGCCAGCCCTCCATATTTTGGGCCGTAATATCTTTGTGGTATCGTAATTCTCAGAATCCTATGATTTAGGCATGAGGATGACGAATAGAGCCACCGGACATATAGCCATGATTCTTGAAGAACAATTACAGTTTGAACTCTTTACGCTGACGGGTTCGCGCCATTTTATCGAGACCAATTGGAGAATATGGGGCGGCTTCGTCTGTAGGTAAAAGTGAAAATTCGCTTTGTCAATTTCCGTTTCAATGTGACGGTAAAGCCAGTTTTTTAAACACAGGATACTTGTTCATGAGCATAATATGGCCTGATGTATCGAATATCCGTTAATTTGGAACAGTCACCCAGAAGGGACACTTGTTCATTGCGAATATTGACGGGCTTTGTCCGTCCCTGGTCGATATTAAATCTAAGTGGTTTGTTCATCATGTGCCTCCTCCTTGTAGAAATTCTATACTCTTAATCATACCACAACTAGCACATTCGTACATGAAATAATGGTATAATAATAGTGTGTTATTTTTGTAATTAAGGAGACCCTATGAAACCAACTTTGACACTCATATTTCCCATTGATGAACAAAATCGTATATTGTGGGGCGTAAGAAGCGTGGTTTGGGGGCTATGCTCACAGCTCTAATGGTTTCGTGGTAAACTTGATGATGGTGAAAGCTTTTCAAAGGTGTGCCATTCGCGAACTCTATGAAGGGAATCTGGCCTTCAGAGACCCTGAAGACTTAGGAGTAATATCATGACTTTTGATTTTCAAATTTCCTTTTGATGAAACAACACGCACGTGAGTTATGTGCTATTTCTTGCACGTGCTTTCACGAAACAATGTATGAAACAGAGCGAAATGGAGCCTCATTGGCTGGGGAACCGAATCAAATTCCTTATGGACATATGTGGGATGGTGACCGCAGATGGTTTGCCGATGTTGATAGAAGGTAAGAAATTAAAGGACCTGTGTGTTTGGACGAAGATAATAATATGGTGGATAGATGGATTTGACCACTATTGGTACTGTTCTTGAAGGCTTGAACACTTGGCGCATCGATCTGTATATTAATGGATGATGAATGTACGATTTATTTGTTTAACATTAAAATCATTTATCTAATTGGGTATTGGAGTATAAAATAGGGATTATGTAGCCGTGAAAGTGGTACTAAATAAATTTATAATATATTGAGGTATTAATATGACTGATAAAAGAACCCAAAGTGGGTGCCACAGCTATTAGCGTGGTGTGTACATAAACAGGAGTTGCCGTGGCGCGGTTGTGGGACCATATAAGATTTGAGTTTGAGTGATGAGTCAGCAGATACCTTGGGCAATGAAACCCTATTATGATAACTGGATGCGTCTATTTCCAACCTTGAAGTTGTAAAAGGCCTCGAAGATGAGGTGGTTTACACATGGCAAAGACTTGGTTATTATAGTCATTAACTCGTAACTTGCGTCTTGGCGTAAGGACGTCGTTGAAGTACAGTATCGTGCCATGACCGTAAGACCATGGAATCCCTTGAAGGGCGTAGGTTCTTATACGGCAAGGGCTGTACTATGTGGCGTACAACAGGCCAGAGGTGGCTGTAGATGGCAATGTACTGCGCATTTTATGCTCGGTTGTATCGCATCTTTGATGATATTTTGAGCACTAAAGGTAAAAGGCTATTACGGCTATCGTAGGAGACTTTACCTCACGATCGACCTGGCGACTTTAACCAAGCCTTGATGGACTTTGGGTCTGCCGTATGTATTCAAGACACCCCACTGTGGCGAATGTCCTATTGTAAATATGTGCGAAGCATACCAACATAAGGATACAGATAAACTACTGTGCGCATCAGAAAACAAAGGTATTGAGGTGCCTTTACCTATTCGTGGGGATCTTGCAGTATAAAGGCTATTATTTATTCATAAACAGCCGAACCGTGGACTTTACACGATCCATGTACAAGATTCCATCTGTGGAAATGGTATCTCTGCCTTTGAGGACGGAGAACGAGGCCTTGAGGAATTAGTTCAGGCCCTTGGCTTTGATCCTCTTTGCAAGCAGTACTTGTAGAAAAATAACACATGTTTTCTCTCACCGAAAATGGTTTATGAAAGCATTCGCGGTGATTTAACGTACACTGAGGGACGCGAATAATGTCTCTGATTGCAGATATCCAAGCAGCAGTGCCAAAAGGGACTGGATGCTCATCAAGCGCGATGAGGTTCTCCGACGACTATCTTGAGCGGTCCTCATGGTAAACTCGCAAAATCACAGTAATTTGCCAAGACAATGAATGAGAATTCTATTTACTGTCGTCTGCCATCCTCGCTAATAGGGTCTGGTAGGATTTTGGGCTCTATTCCTCCAACCCTGTGGAAGCCCAAAAGAGATAGCCTGCCTGGGTGGAGGCTATATCATCATTATCGGTGCGTGGTTTCGCGGCCTCCGATACTATATACTCAATCAAGTGGATTTATATGGTACGATGTACACTATCCTTTCGAGTGAATATCGTGTTCCGTGCTGAAAAGCTACGGATTCCTCTTTGGCGTAACTCCTAGCGATTCCTGTCTTATCACTTCTTAGTCTGTATATTGGACCAATCAATAAGTGGAGGCAAAACACCAGAGGGAAAAGTAGAACGGCCGTCGTGCTTTCTTTAGAACTGCTGCAACTATAGTGCCCGTTGGCTACTATCAGGTGGTTCTCAGCTATCTTTGCCTTTGCAAGGTCAACAAGAGGTAGTAGTAACGCATGAGCTTTTGGCTACGAACGTACTACCTGGTTTGAAAAACTATAAAATTGTTCAACTTAGTGATATTCATATGGGTCCAGTGTCGACTTAGATGGCTTTGGTGAGAATCCTGAAACTGGCGCTTTTACATGCTAATCGCGTTGTTATCGCATCGACCTCATTGATAAAAGCTTGCTTAGTTTGCCGTTTTCAGGTCTGTGAAAAGACTGACAACCTTTGCAAAACAAATCCCAGATAGTTGGCTTTATCTTGAAATCACAGAGTATCATCACGATGTAAATAAGGTGCTGGATTCACTTAAAACGAAATACACCTATGAGCCTACTCGTGCCATAGTAATATTCAAATCATAGCAAACAACCTGTATATATTGCGGGCGTTGCGTACGATTAACGATCGTGAAAAAGGATAGCGCGAAAGCCGCGATTGTTAACGAAAGCTGTCTGCGAAATTCCAGACATGCGCTGTTATCCTGACCAGCTCATCACCCTGAATTCTTCAGAAGAATCTATTGAACGTAAAGATTCCGTTGACTCTATCTGGACATACGCCACGGAGGTCAGTCCGTATTTCATGGGCGTGCCATTGGTACCAACGGGCACACCATATACAAAGGTCGCTATGTAGCAAAAGAACAAAGCGTGTACTACGTTAATAACGCACAGGACACTGGTTTAATTCATATCCAACTGTCACGAGAAATTACAGTTTATTACATTCTAACTTTGATGGAGTAGCTTAGTTTGAAGACAAACTCACTATAGGTATTAATGTATAGTAAATCCTTTGTTATAAAATCCTTATATGTATTATTATTGTATGCTATTTGATATCTCTCTAATCTACGATATGACGGATATATATAAGAGATATCTCAAAATGCTTAATACTAATTAACGGTGGATACCATTAGATTTATACCTGGAACTTAGTAAACAAAATACTGCTAATACCGACACAAAATGATACATTTAACAGGAACCTATGAACTGTTAAATACAAAACAGGCTATTCTCATATATTCTTGATTGTATTAATGACTATAAGCCTTGTGGAATATTAGAAAAATATAGGGTACAAACAAAAAGATAACATGTTTGAAATACAATACCTCTTTTTGTGTGAACTTATATAATAAGTGCGATATATTAGAATTAAAAATTTTGGTTGTGTTATGAGACCTGGTTTATGTTGGGGTAACATATGTTTTTCTAAAATTTATAATTATTTTATTGGAGCTTAGTACTTTTTACTTATATGTATTCCATATAGTCTTGTCCACAAATCCAAGGAGTTGATTAAGAAGATGAAAGTGAGACTATTTCTTTGTTATCGCATGTGGCTCATAATACTGTCTATGTGGTATGGAACTATATTTATAACTACTTTAAGACGTAAAGAGGAGTATGGGCGTGTGCATATACATTTACCATTAGTTTCTGGAAGACCATCTTTTCGGTGGATTGCTTTTTATATTGGACTTATATAAAATACTTACTAAAGAAAAGCTTTCACCATTATTGGTATCTATATAAATAATTAAGTATGAAACAGTTTTTAGTTATTTAAAATTTAAGCTAAGTTTAAAAATTGAAGTATTGCGTTAATTCAATATGTAAGAAATCTTAAAACACCCACGATGAATGCAAACTTATCTTTCAATAATGTTTAGTTTTCTTAGGCATAAAGCAAATATTTTCATGCTTTCTCTCTTTTGATAGAATATAATCAAGAATACTATAATATATTTTATTTTATGTAAGGGCATACTCTTTACTCTTCTTTTTGTTTTGACACAAATTACATGCGGTTGAATTATTACTAAAAGGCTTTACTGGTGACATGTCATTATAATAGATTTCTTTATTAATGGTTTACTTTTGGGTAAAAGAGTATTACTATTTCGGATTCTGGCTTTAAAACAGTTATATATTGGGGAATATGAGAATTGCTATGGACGTAGATACACCTGAGATGTTCTTTCCTTTTCTGATGGGGTTGATACTATTTTGGGCATTGGAATCCCGATAAATTATGGTCTGCTCATAATACTATTGAAACTAATAGGATTATTTTTGATAATAAAGAGATATTGATGTGTGAAATGGAACAATAGAAATGGTTAACGATGGGCAAATTAAGACCTTAAGGTTATATTTATATAGTCGACGGAATACTACCCTTTTTGGATTGATATCTATAAAAATATTTATGGAGAAGTAGTTTGTGGTTTTATGGACGCAGTACTGTTCGTCAGTGGCATATGTTTATGTGTTTTTAGCTTTTATTATGTGTATAATTTTGTTGTAACTTATACTATTGAGCCATCCATTCTAAGATATACTTTATACATTTATCTTACATATACTGTAATTACTATGATATGTAGACGCTTGATGGATACCAATAGTAGTATTTTTGGCTTATTTGCTTATTTGTACCTTTAGTTAATATATATGTGCTGTATTTACTATATAATAAAACATCTGCATTATATGATCAGGAAAGTAACTCAATCTTTTTATTATCCTTTATAGCGATATTCTCCTACTATAGAATCTGTTGCTTAGGGGTATGAAAAAGCTTCGAGGGTGGTGAGGAGAAAATGAATAAACTAGAGAGGATAAAGATGTTATCTAGACATGAACGAGGTTGAGTTTAGATATAAAGTTGGATGTTTTATAACTCCAAATAGTGTTATTTGAAGTTTTGGATTAATGATGAATGTGTCATTAAAGAAGAGCCAGTTTAGACACTTTTTAATGATACCTTGAAGATCACACAATTAGTGATATTTTTGCTAATGAGTTATATGATGAAAAATCTTTTGTTTTAAACCTTTAATATCAGTGTTTATAAGGCAGTGCTTGACATCCTTAAGGCTAAGTATGTTTGACTAGAAAATTAGGAAGAATGTAAACATCAATGAGTGATTCAGATTGCTTCTTTTGTATGATGAAGTTTTGAAGGCTTGAAATGTAACAGAGAGTTAGAAATATATATTATAATGATTCCACATATGGGGTTGTTACTTATAGGACGTTATGGCAACTCTGGAAAGATATGAGGATCTTTTAGTAGAATGTAATGATTTTTACCATTATTAGAAAATCCATTAATAAATGGGAGGAGTTTAAAAGATATTATAGAGCAGAGGCATTGCTGATTACTTTGTACAAAGGTCTGAATTATAATCTAGTAATATGAAACTATAGAAGGAATGTAGATGATAGAATTAAGATATTAACTGAATAAAAAAAATTGATTTAGAAAATGTTATAATTTTGCTACGGTATACCCAAATTATATGATTATAAATGATAAACTTAATGGTTTAGTGTTGTTTTGGACCTGGGTGGAGAGGATTAATAGAATTTATATATAGGCGAACAATTATTATATTGAAGCAATTTACACAGATATGGTGAAAATAGAATTGTATTTAAGTTAGAGTCGTCTTTTATGCTTTGTAGATATCGTGCACATTGGCAATACGTAACTTC